>Ga0209542_10000864_pt1 | contig 72026 bp, 75 predicted proteins | sample RifCSPhighO2_01_FD_184028 | JGI IMG/M metagenome (GOLD analysis project Ga0209542, IMG submission 184028) | Soil microbial communities from Rifle, Colorado - Rifle CSP2_plank highO2_0.1 (SPAdes) (version 2) | ecosystem: Environmental > Terrestrial > Deep subsurface > Rock core/Sediment ...
GGCCATTTTTGACTCCGAGTCCGGTTCTCTTCTCAATGGTCAAAACTACACGCTCTGGGCAGATACGGACGGTGATGGCGCCGTGGATACCATTCTCGAGAAGGGAGTTGCATCGGCGAGCAGCAAAGTCTCCTTCCAAAAATTAGCCGGTGGCGGATACGTCATTCCGGCGGAGACGACCATTGTGTTCGAAGTGCATTCGGATATCGCCGCATCGATCACGAACGATGATCTTATGCTGAAATTCGCCACGGGTACGTCCGATCAAGCGACCTATCTCGAAGCGGAAGAAGTCGATGACGGTTCCAATTTGAGCGGCATCAAATCCAACGGAACCTGTCAAACGGATACCGATACGACGGCAGAATCCAACTGTACGATTATTGTGACGACCAATTCATCCACACGGTGGTCTCTCACAAATCAGGGCGATCTCTTCGTCATTCTGGATACGACTCCTGTTCGTCAGAGGCAGCTCCTTGGTGGAGACTTGGGTGAAGCGATACTTCGTCTCCAGTTCCGCGCACAAAATGAGGACGTCGATGTGACGGATCTTCAATTCACCTCTTCCGGAGGTCAGGCGCTCTCCGTTGATCGTCTTGAACTCTACAAGGAAGGTGAGACGACGAAATTTGGCGAAGCCACAATTGGAGGCTGCGGAAGCGATGATACCCTGACACATGATCAACAGGGCAATACGGCGAAGACGTTCTGTGCCAATATGGAGAGCCGACAACTTATCGTAAAAGAAGGGCAAAATCTAAACGTCATCGTTCGCCCGCGCATCAAGACTGACTTGCAGGGCGCCACATCCAGTGGAAAGATTGCCTTCTTCATTTCGAAGCAAGCGGTCAGTAATGAATCAAGCGGTTCCGGCGCCGTTCGCGCCCGCGGAATGCAGTCGAATAACAACCTCGATAAAAACGGCGGAGACGCGACTGCGGCAGGTGAAGTCTTTATCGGACGCTCTTCTGCCAATGCGACGAACCTCGATATTGTCGGTGTAAGAAACACGATTGTTCTTGCGAAATTGGCTTCGCTTACCAATGCGAATCCCGATCCGGACAACACGAACGTGCCGACGGGCATCACGCCATTCGGTCAGTTTAAATTCACCGCCGCGAGCGCCAATAACACGCTCAATGGCGTGAACAAGTTTGTTCTCTCCGGTGTGATCTTCAATGTGAATGCCTCGCAGGTGGCGCTGTCTACCAGCGGCTTCTACATTTACAACAAGAACAATGCAACGTCGAAGAAGCAATGTCTTGCATTCCGTCCGAATTCGACCACGATGCTCGCCGCCGGAGACAACCATGCATCCGGATCGATCGTTGTGGAATGTCACAGTCTTGACGGATCTGTGGTGGATACCACAGTTGACCCAGGCGCTTCTGTAACGCTCGTTCTTGAAGGAAATGTGAATAATGCCAAGATCGGCAGCGTGGCGTCATCGCTGCAGGCATCCATTCAAGCCTTCACAACGCAGAAGTTTGAGAACTTTGGTACATCAAGCGATGAAAACCACATGACATGGCTTGATAAAGACACGACATTCATAGAGTTCTTCTGGGTTGAGTATCCAGAGACTGTTGTGAATTCGACGAGTTACAAGAGCTAATGATGAGTTTTGGCACTATCGCTTGATGGCGATACAAAAACCCCGCTCGAAAGAGCGGGGTTTTTTGTTATGTCATGAGGAGAACCTAGGTTCTCCTCATGGGCTCCTCTCCTGCAGTAGTGTCACTCCAGCGTGGCGGAGCCACGCTTCGTGACAATATTTATTAGAAAAATTTTCTTTTTAGCCCTACTAGTTTTTTTAGTATTGGTCTGAACACGATCTCCTGCTCTGGTGGATACGTGATGACTTCGCCGCCGAATTTTTCTTTAAACTGCGATACTCCAGACCATGGGTGATTCGCTCCTCCGGGAGGAGCGATACCGAGGAGATCGTACTTGTTACACCCTTCCCTTTTGCAGTACTGCATCGCTTCCCACTGCAGTAGATACGACGCCATGAGATTGCGGTATTCGTACGATGATGCGCCATAGTAGTAGTAACCGGTGGTGTTCCAGATCACTCCCATGAGACCGGCAACAGGTTGTTCATTTGCATGTGCAATCAACAAAAAACTTCCCTCCAGTTTCTCCAAAAATATCTCATACTCTCTTTTTGGTTTAATACGGAAGCCATCCCTTCCACCTGTTTGCTGAAGAAGAGAATAGAAGGCATCAATGTCATTGGATTCTTTTACAATGATGCCATGTTTCTCTGCAACCCCGATGTTATATCGTCCCTTCGGTTTCATCTGGGCAAGAAGCTCCGATTCAGAGCATGTCAGGTCAATAATTCTGGTTGCTTCTGGTTGTTCATGTCGGGTGGTAGGTATGAGGTGGCAGGAAAGGGCTGGGCGAAGTGGGGTGATAGGTGATATGGGTTTTATTGGTGACAGAAAAAAGGAAAAGCATTTGTCTTGCTTTGCATCTGCAATAATCTTCTCAAGAAGGTGTTCTCTATTGTTCCCAATGGGCCCTCTGGGAATGTCCCATGCACTCCAGCCACCGACTGTGCGGTCAATCACCACTTGGGCAAATGTGTCGTCGTTCTCGTAGATGCGTATTTCTCGTCCGAGAGCTTCCTGGTAATGTTTCCATGCCGGTGATTGCCAGAGCGGCACATCCATGGTTGGAATCATATGGTCTACAGGATACTATCCCTATACTTCCTTATTCTCATTCTATGCCCCACACACTCCCCGACCTCCCGTACGATTACTCCGCTCTGGAACCCCATATCGATGCGCGCACGATGGAAATTCACCATACCAAGCACCATAGCGGCTACGTGACAAAAGTGAATGCCGCTTTGGAGGGGACGGCATTCGCAGACAAGCCCATAGAGGAGGTGATAGCGAATCTTGATCAGATTCCCGACAACAAACGCACAGCCGTTCGCAATAATGGGGGCGGACACGCGAATCACAGCCTTTTCTGGACAATTCTTAATCCTGATGGTGGAGGAGATCCTGCGGGAGAGTTTGGCGAGGCAATACATAGTGCATTTGGTTCATTCGAGGCATTCAAAGAGGAATTCAGTAATGCGGCAGCTCTGCGTTTCGGTTCCGGATGGGCATGGCTTGTCGTAAGAGATGGAAGACTTTCTCTTTGCTCGACGCCCAATCAGGATTCTCCTCTCATGGGCGAGTCTGTTGCCGGCTGCAACGGAACGCCAATTCTGGGTTTAGACGTCTGGGAACATGCCTACTATCTCCATTATCAGAACCGCCGCCCCGACTACATTGCCGCCTTCTGGAATATTGTGCATTGGGAAGAGGTGGAGAGAAGGTGGAAGGAGGCGATGAATGTATCAGCGAATGCGTAGTGCCAAAATGTGATTGACTCTCCCAGAGGATTCCTTACAATCCACCGTAACAGCGAGCTCCGATTGTGTTTTGAGCGCTGCTTTCGTCCCTTTGTAGGCGAGCAGCGTTGTTGTGTGTGTTTCCCCCTTTCTTTCTATGGCTTCCAAAAAAAAATCTCCTCAAAAGAAAAAAATCCATCCAAACCGAAAAACATCCGGGCGGGTGAAAAGGAGCACAAAGAAGATCGTGAAAAAAGTGGCAAAGAAAAAAGCATCCCATCCGCATAAAAAAACGTCTGATCGGGCCCGTCCGACAAGAGGATCATCCGGTGGGACAAAAAAAGTCGCACCAAATGTTGCAAAGCAAAGCAAACAAACGCCACCGTCTGCATCCAAGAAGAATGTTGCCAAAACGTTTGCAAAAAAGGAGGTGCAAAAATACGCATTGGATGTTGATCGGATCATCTTGCCCGATCTCATTCCTCATGTTCTTCCGCCGAAGCAGAAGGCGAAAGTGATTGCTGCGAATGTGGAGCCGCTCTATCTGCAGAATAATCGGTGTTATTTCTCCGATGATGAAGCGGTGGGAAGCATCGTTCCTTCGCTTATTGCGATGCAGATCGAGAGTTATCGGTGGTTTTTAACGGAAGGTTTGAAGGAACTCCTTCAGGAAATCACTCCCATTACCGATTTTTCGGGGAAAAAGATGGAGTTGCGTATTCTGGGCCACACATTCGATCCGCCCAAATACGATCCCGAAACGTGCCGCCGACGCAACCTCAATTACGAATCCGCTTTAAAGGGCTATGTGCAGCTTATTAACAAGGAAACGGGAGAGATTAAAGAACAAGATGTCTTTTTGGGCTCGATCCCCCTTATGACAGATGAGGGAACATTCATCATCGGAGGAATCGAGCGTGTGGTTGTGCATCAGCTTGTGCGTTCCCCCGGCGCGTTCTTTTCGATCATGGCGGATAATCCCAAGTATCATGCGGCAAAAATTATCCCGAAGCGCGGCGTATGGATTGAGATCGAGACGGACCGACGCGGCATCATCTCCTGCAAAATCGATCGAAAGAGAAAAATACCGGTCACGCAGATGCTGCGCGTGTTTGGATATGAGACCGACGAAGAGATTCGCAGTCTCTGCGGCGACCTCACGGAAGAGAAAGATTTTCTTGCGACAACGCTGGAAAAAGATCCGGTGACGACCGTCGAAGACGCCTATCAAAGCATCTACCGCCGCATTCGTCCGGGTGATTACGCGACACCCGAGAATGCAAAGCAGTTGATCGACAGTCTCTTCTTCGATTTTAAGAAGTACGATATGGGAGCGATCGCACGATATAAGCTGAATCGCCGTTTCAGTTTTGATACGCCGAATGATGAAGAATATCGCGTTTTTCAGGTGAAGGATTTTGTGGAAATTCTGCGTGAACTCATTCGACTTAATTCGGGGCAGGGAGTGCCGGATGACATTGATCACTTGAGCAATCGCCGCATTCGCTCCGTGGGTGAACTTGTGCAGAATAAATTCCGCGTCGGTCTTGCGCGCACGGAGCGCATTATCAAAGATCGCATGACGGTGATGGATCTCGAGACCGTGACGCCTGTACAGCTCATCAATTGCAGGCCGATTACTGCGGCGATGCGTGAATTTTTTGCAAGCTCACAGTTATCGCAATTCATGGATCAGACGAACCCGTTGGCCGAACTCGGACACAAACGCAGGCTTTCTGCCATGGGGCCCGGAGGACTCTCTCGTGAGCGTGCGAGCTTCGATGTGCGCGACGTGCATCCGAGTCATTACGGACGCATTTGCCCCATTGCCACTCCTGAAGGACCGAATATCGGACTTGTGGTGCATTTGGCAGGATTTTCTAAAGTGAATGCATTCGGATTCCTCGAGGCCCCATACAAAGAACTGGCACACAGCGTTCCTCTGGATCCGGACAAATTGCTCGGGCGCATGATCGATATCACTGTCAAAGACGGGCGCAAAGTGGTTGCGAAGGAAGGAGAAAAAATTGAAAAGAAAGAATTGGCACGAAAAGTGGTTTCTCTTTTGAAGAAAGAAAAGTACGACCATGTTCCCGTGCGCGCATACATCACGGATAAGGTGTTCTATCTTGATGCGGAACAGGAACGGCGTCTCGTTATCGCGCAAGCACAGACAAAGAATACTGTGAGTGAACATGGAGAACTTCTCACGACGCGCGTATCGGCACGTAAAGGAGGAGAGCCGGAACTGGCGCATGTGCGCGACGTCACGCATGTCGATGTATCCCCGAAGCAGATTCTCTCTCTGACGACATCGCTCATTCCTTTTCTGGAGCACGATGATAACACGCGCGCATCAATGGGAACGAACATGCAACGGCAAGCCGTTCCTCTCGTGCAGCCACAATCACCTATCGTGGGAACGGGGCTGGAGGGCCTGGTTGCAAGTGCATCCGGTGCGGCAATTCTCGCGGAAGAAGAAGGAGAAGTGATCTACGTGGATGCATTGCAGGTATCTGTCATTTATGGATCGGGACGAAAGAAGTCCTATCCTCTTAAAAGTTTTGTGCGCAGTAATCATGGAACGTGTTTTCATACCCGCCCACGCGTTTGCAAGGGACAGCGTGTGAGCAAAGGAGATGTCCTTGCGGATGGTTCATCCGTCGAAAATGGCGAGCTTGGCTTGGGACAAAATCTCCTTGTTGCCTATATGTCCTGGCAGGGATACAACTTTGAAGATGCAATCATTATTTCCGATCGTCTTGTGGAAAGGGGATCCTATGATTCGATTCATATCGAATCGTATACAACCGATGTGCGTGAGACGAAATTGGGTCCGGAACTCGTGACGCGCGATATTTCCAATGTGGGAGAACTCAAACTCAAAGATCTCGACGAAGAGGGCATTGTTCGTATCGGTGCCACCGTGCATGAAGGAGATATTCTTGTCGGAAAGATCACGCCGAAAGGAGAAAGTGAACTCACACCGGAAGAGCGTCTTTTGCAGGCGATCTTTGGAGACAAAGCAAAAGATGTAAAAGACAGTTCGCTGCGTCTTCCCGGTGGTGCGGGCGGAAAAGTGGTCGGTGTACATGTATTTGATCGTGCAGAGGGAGATGAGCTCCCGACAGGAGTCATGAAACAGATCGAAGTCTTTGTTGCACAAACCCGCAAAATGCAGGTGGGAGATAAAATGGCCGGTCGTCATGGAAACAAGGGAGTCATTTCCCGCATTGCTGCAAAAGAAGATATGCCATTCCTTGCGGATGGAACGCCTGTGGATATCATCTTGAATCCGCTTGGTGTGACATCCCGTATGAATGTCGGTCAGATTCTTGAAACGCATCTTGGGTGGGCATGTAAAGAACTCGGCATAAAGGTTGCCACGCCTGCACTCAATGGAATACCGATAGGATGCATAGAGCAGCTCCTTGAAGCGGCGGGTTTGCCCCGTGATGGCAAAGTGCAGCTCTTTGACGGGGAAACGGGTGAACCATTCAAGCAAAAGACAACGGTTGGCATCGCGTACATGCTCAAACTTCTGCATCTTGTTGAAGACAAGATTCACGCGCGCTCCGTTGGGCCGTACTCACTCGTGACACAGCAGCCTCTCGGAGGAAAAGCTCAACATGGAGGTCAGCGATTTGGGGAAATGGAAGTGTGGGCGCTCGAGGCATATGGCGCTGCTTACACATTGCAGGAAATGCTTACGATCAAATCGGACGATGTCATCGGTCGAGCAAAGGCATATGAAGCAATCGTAAAGGGAGAGACCATCCAAAGGCCGTCAATTCCGGAATCCTTCAATGTGCTTGTCAAAGAATTGCAGGCATTGGGAATGAAAGTGGAACTTTTACATTTCCACAAAGAGGAAGGAGTGCAAGAATCAATGGAGCTGGCAGGACATACGGAAGAAGAGATTGAGGAAGGAAGTATTCCCGCAACCGACAGTATCGTGGAACTTGCTGAAGAGAGTTCGGAAACTTCCGATGAGATCAAGAAAGGCATAGAAGGAGAATCCGTTGACGCACAGGGTGTAACTGCGAAAGAAGAAACGAAAGAGGCATCAAGTGAAGAAGCGATGTACAATGCATAATCCTTTATTCACTACATGTACTTTCTCCTTTCTCTCGTATGAAATCTGTGAACAAAGTGATGTTACTGGGTAACGTGACGCGTGATCCGGAACTCAAGGCAACAACGAGTGGACAGTCGGTATGCACGTTCGGACTCGCAACCAATCGCGTATGGAAAGATGCGGCAGGACAGAAACAAAGTTTACCGGAGTATCACAATCTCGTCGCATGGGGGGCATTGGCGGAGTTCTGTCATCAAAATGTTCGGAAAGGAAAACCGCTCTTCGTTGAAGGATATTTAAAGACACGGAGTTGGGAAAGTCCGGAAGGAGCAAAAGTTTTTCGAACAGAGATTGTCATGGATAATATCGTCCTTTTGGGTCCGAAGGATTCATCGGTCATCAAGAGTGATGAAACTGCGCAGTCCAATAAGACGGTGGATGAGATGGTGGTCCTTTAAAGAAGGAGATTGCCGCTTTTTTCCTTGACCCCGCCTATGGAAAATTTACAATGGCCTTCACATATGAAGAAAAGCGCCCACCCGCAGGATTAGTAAATCGATACAAGTACTAGTTCTGCGGGTGAGCGTGAGCCACCCGCTTTTTCATTTTGCACAGCAAAATGACCCTGAATGAATTCGCAGAAGGGTTCGGATGGCCCACCTCGCCGGTGCTGAAAAAGATCTTTCACAGCATCGGCAAATGTGTGAATTTTTTATCACGTATACGTGAGTGAGTATATTCTGCTCGCTTTCGTGATACGTGAACAGTACAACTAGAAAAACGTTACTCAGCGCAATACATGGATGCCTTTAGACTCTATGCTCCGATGAAGGACGTAGCCAGCTGCGATAAGCCTCGGTGAGCCGCTAGGCAGGCGATATCAACCGGGGATGTCCGAATGAGGTAACTCTTCCACCGTTATGGGTGGAAACGCGCACCGCTTTGCGGTACGCGAGGTCACTCCGCGAACTGAAACATCTCACTACCGGAGGAAAAGAAATCAAACAGAGATTCCCTAAGTAGTGGCGAGCGAACAGGGAACAGCCCAAAGTACGCACCGCTCTGCGGTGCGTGCGGTTGCAGGACCTCAATATGTCATTTTTCTTCTATAGGCGAACGACCCTGGAACGGGCGGCCATAGAGGGTGAGAGCCCCGTAGACGAAATAGAAGAAAAAGACTCGAGGTTTCCTAAGTAGGGTCGGACACGTGAAATCCGGCCTGAATCCGGGTGGACCACCATCCAAGGCTAAATAGGCATAGAGATCGATAGCGGATAGTACCGTGAGGGAAAGGTGAAAAGCACCCCGGAAGGGGGATGAAATAGTCTCTGAAATGTATTGCGTACAAATAAGTCGGAGCGCCCTGCTCTGCATAGCGAAGAAATTGATCATGAAACATTGATCATTTCGCTCTGTGGAGCAGGGCGTGACGGCGTGCCTTTTGCATAATGAGCCAACGAGTTCGTCCTCAGTGGCAGGCTAAAGCAGATTTAGCTGGAGCCAGAGCGAAAGCGAGTCCGAATCCCGAAAGGGACCCCTTTGGGGCAGGGCGTCAAAGTCGCTGGGGCGAGACCCGAAACCGGGTGAGCTATCCATGGGCAGGGTGAAGGGCGCCGAAAGGCGTCTGGAGGCCCGAACCATAACGTGTCGCAAGACGTTGGGATGACCTGTGGATTGGAGTGAAAAGCTTATCGAACCCGGAGATAGCTGGTTCTCCTCGAAATGCCTTTAGGGGCAGCCTCGTCGCACACATCAGGGGGTAGAGCTACTGTTTGGATGCGGGAGTCTTTCTGACTTACCAAATCCTGACAAACTCCGAATACCTGACTCAAAGGCGACGGGAGTGAGACGGTGACAGCGAAGTGCCATCGTCGAAAGGGAAAGAGCCCAGATCATTCGCTAAGGTCCCTAAATACCGTTCAGTGGAAAAGGAAGTGCAAATGCATAGACAACCAGGAGGTTGGCTTAGAAGCAGCCATCCTTTAAAGAAAGCGTAACAGCTCACTGGTCTACGCATCTGTGCGCCGAAAATGTATCGGGGCGAAACGGTATACCGAAGCGGTGAGTGTGACGAAGTCGCACAGAGTTGAAACTATGAATCTGGATAATTGATACTTGAGAAGTATTCCCTGAAGGAATTTTCCTTTTATCAATGTTCAATTTTGAATGTTCAATTCTGTGCGGCTCCGTCGCGCGGTAGAGGAGCGTTCCGTTCAGCAGCGAAGCCGCATCGCGAGGTGCGGTGGAGCGGACGGAAGCGAGAATGTTGGCATGAGTAACTACTAGGCAGGTGAAAACCCTGCCCGCCGAATCCCCAAGGTTTCCCACGCAACGTCAATCGGCGTGGGGTTAGTCGGTCCTAAGGTCAGGCCGAAAGGCGTAGCCGATGGACAACAGGTCAATATTCCTGTACCTCGTACATATCGTCAGAGGATGAGAGTTGAGAGTTCCGTTAGCCTCTTGCCTGTACCACACTGTGTTTGTAGCGAATATAGTGTGGTATAGGCAATGTTCATGGAAAAGGATTCTTTCATTCTAGGGGCGGCGTGACGGAGTGGGAAGATTGGAGCGTGTGCATTGAATGCACGTGGAACATGTAAAACGTTGATTTCCGCAGGTAAATCCGCGGGAAGAGTTGAGCATGGATCCCAAATGTCCGCCTTCGGGCGGGTGAGTCCATCCCTTTCTGTTTCCAAGAAAATCGTCGCGCCCGAGAGATGTACGAGACCGTACCGTAAACCAACACCGGTGGGGTGGTCGAGTAGACCAAGGCGAACGGGTGATATCGCGTTAAGGAACTCGGCAATAAAGCGTCCGTAACTTCGGAATAAGGACTGCCGTGCGAAAGCACGGTTGCAACAAAAGAGCTCAGGCGACTGTTTATCAAAAACACAGGTCCCTGCCAAGCCGCAAGGCGCAGTATAGGGGCTGATGCCTGGCCAGTGCCAGAAGGTCACGGAAGGGGGTTTACGCTCCCGACTTAAGCCCTGGTGAACGCCGGCGATAACTATAATCGTCCTATGGTAGCGAAATTCCTTGTCGGGTAAGTTCCGACCCGCACGAATGGTATAACGGTCTGAGCACTGTCTCGACGCGATGCCCGGTGAAATTTCAATGGCGGTGCAAATGCCGCCTTAATCACGGAAAGACGAAAAGACCCTATGAAGCTTTACTGCATGCTGGTATTGCATTATTAATCTGTATGTGCAGGATAGGTGGGAGACTATGAAGCGGGGGCGTTAGCCCTCGTGGAGTCATCGTTGAGATACCACCCTTGCATTTTGATGATGCTCACCCGGCCCTTGTACACAAGGACTGGGAACAGTGCTTGCTGGGCAGTTTAACTGGGGCGGTTGCCTCCTAAAATGTAACGGAGGCGCGCAATGGTCGACTAACGCCGGATGGAAATCGGCGTGATAGTGCAATCGCATACGTCGGCCTGACTGTGAGGCTCACAAGCCGAGCAGAGACGAAAGTCGGTGATAGTGATCCGGTATCTAGAAACATGCTTTACAGTGTGTTTCATTCCACGTGGGTGGGATATCGCTCAACGGATAAAAGTTACTCTAGGGATAACAGGCTGATCGCTTCCAAGCGCCCATAGCGACGAAGCGGTTTGGCACCTCGATGTCGGCTCATCACATCCTGGGGGTGAAGAAGCTCCCAAGGGTTCGGCTGTTCGCCGATTAAAGTGGTACGCGAGCTGGGTTCAGAACGTCGTGAGACAGTTTGGCCTCTATCTTCCGTGATCGTTTAGAAACGTGAGAGAATTTACTCCTAGTACGAGAGGACCGGAGTGGACGAACCTCTGGTGCACCTGCTGTCGTGTCAACGGCAACGCAGGATAGCTATGTTCGGCAGGGATAACCGCTGAAGGCATCTAAGTGGGAAGCCCCTCTCAAGATAACGTTTCTCCATAAGTCCGCCGGAAGACGACCGGTTCGATCGGCCACAGGTGTACGCACGGTGACGTGCTTAGCCGAGTGGTACGAATGGACAATTGAACGTTTTTCTGTTTTGTGTCAAAGCAAAGTACTGTTCATGTAACACGCGGCGAGCAGAATCTGCTCATTGAAAGAGAATTCACTGCGCCAGTGGCTCTTTTAAAAACAATGTCTTGGTGGTTTTAGCGAAGGGGGTACACCCGTTCCCATTCCGAACACGGAAGTTAAGCCCTTCAGCGCCGATGGTAGTTGGGCATCTGCCCTGCGAGAGTAGGTCGCCGCCAAGACATTGTTTTTAAAAAAAAGAGCTAAGCCCTTTCCCTTGTTATCTATACCTCATGCCATTGTGGTTTTTTTCAATGGACGCAGCACAATAAGGGTGAGAATGGTGATGACTGTGATAAAAATGGCCACGAGGGGAAGCCCGATCCCAGCGGCCATGCCGATTGCGGCGACGAGCCAGATATTGGCTGCCGTTGTGAGTCCGACAATATGATCCTGTGTGCGAATGAGCGCTCCTGCGCCAAGGAAGCCGACACCCGTCACTATTTGTGCGGCAATGCGCGAGGGATCGACAGTGTCGCTATAGGGAAAGCCCTCAATCGAGAGAATCGTAAAGAGGCATGAACCGAGAGCGATAATCATATTCGTTCGTATTCCTGCGGATTTCCCGCTCCATTCGCGTTCAGCACCAAGGAGCAGACCCAAAAATCCCGCAAGGAGAATCTTGATGATGATGTCGGTGGGGAGGAATGTCCAATCCATATACGGTGCAGCATACAGTATGAGTACAGTGAAGGGGAGAGGGTTAGGGAGAGGGGGCAAATGAATCTACAATGTTTTTGATGCAAGAGCGTTTACAAAAAATTTTATCGGCTCGCGGCATCTGTTCTCGCCGCAAGGCGGAGGAGTATATTAAGAAAGGCCTTGTAAAAGTGAATGGCAAGCTTGCGGAGCTTGGAAGCAAAGCGGATCCGGAAACAGATGCGATTGAGGTGGATGGCACGGTGCTCGAAGCAAGAAAAGAGATGGTGTACTATCTTATGTATAAGCCGGCGGGGGCGGTAACGACGAATGATGAAACGAAGGAATTGAAAGAGTCCAAGGAAAAAACCGTTCGTGATTTGCTACCGAGAGAACTTCGAGGAAAAGTTTTCCCCGTGGGTCGTCTTGATAAAGATTCCGAAGGTCTTCTCCTCTTTACGAATGATGGCGTACTTGCCTATCGCTTGACTCACCCGAAGTTCGATCATGAAAAGGAGTACGAGGTGACTGTTCATCAAGATGTTAAGGAAGGACAATTGAAAAAGCTGCGAGAGGGACTCTTGATTTTAGGAGAGAAAACCAAACCAGCAATTGTACAAAAAATAAGTACATTCAAATTTAGAATAGCCCTAACAGAAGGTAAAAACAGACAAATTAGAAGAATGGCACAGAAAGTGGGTTTGACTGTAACAAAACTCAAGCGCATACGTATCGGGACGCTTACTGATATAAAATTAGAATCTGACAAGTTTCGCCCGCTCACAGATTCAGAGAAGAGAATGTTACTGGAATATGTGGGGATATAGTTTTTTCATACATGTTCTGATAGATGCTATTCTTTCATTATGAAAATTATTCCACACGGTGCAGCGGAGGAAGTCACTGGCTCTTGTCATGAACTCCAAATAGAAACGCGTAATGGACAGAAACGCATTCTCCTCGATTGCGGTCTTTTTCAAGGAAAGCGCAAGGAGGCATTGAAAAAGAATGCGGGATTTTCTTTCGATCCGGCAAAAGACATTGATGCTGTTCTGCTCTCCCATGCGCATATGGATCACGTTGGACGCATTCCTCTTCTCTACAAAAAGGGATATCGGGGAATGGTTCATTGCACGTTTGCCACAATGGATCTTGCAGATGTCATGTTGCAAGACAGCGGATACATTCACGAGAAGGATGAGGAATTTTTCTGCAAACATTTGTCCAAAGACATGCTTCCATGCGAAGGGCCGCTGTACACGCAGCAGGATGCGACGAATTGCATGGAGATATTCGAAGGACACAATTACAATGAATGGATTGATATTCTCCCCGGAATACGGGCAAAATTTTTGGAAGCAGGTCATATTATCGGTGCTGCGATGATTGTTGTAGAAAGTGAGGAAGAACGAGTCGGATTTAGTGGAGATTTGGGTCGCAGTATGCTCCCGATCATTCGTGACCCGGCGAAGATGCCGCCGGTGGAGGCATTGATTTGTGAAAGCACCTATGGAGACCGCACACACGAGACGATCGAAAATGCGAAAGAACAATTGCGCGATGTGATCGTGCGAACGGCGAAACGCGGAGGGAAAGTGCTGATCCCTGCCTTTTCGCTCGAGCGGACGCAAGAGATTGTCTACGATCTTCACATGCTCTGGGATGCACGCGAAATCCCCGAAATTCCCATTTTTATCGATTCTCCACTGGCATCGCGTGTAACCGAAATCTTCATGCAGCATCCGGAGTGTTATGACAAAGAGATGTACGAGAATTTTCTGAAGAAAGCACATAATCCTTTCCAGTTTTCTCTTGTGCGCTATACCGAAAGCGTGGAGGAGAGCAAGAAGATTAATGAATCACCGGGTCCGATGATCGTGATGGCGGGTTCCGGCATGTGCGAGGCGGGTCGCATTCGCCATCACCTCAAGTACGGCATCGAGGATGAAAGGAACAGCATTGTCGCCGTGGGATACATGGCGGAGCATACGTTGGGCAGAAGGCTTATCGAAAAAGATATTCACGAAGTGCGCATTTTTGATCGCATGTATCAGAAGAAAGCAGAGGTGACCTCTATCAATGCCTACTCCGGTCATGCGGATATGCATAATCTCGATGGCTTCGTGAAGAGTATCGAAGGACTGAAAAAACTCATACTCGTTCATGGAGAGTTGAGGCAGATGGAGCCGTTTAGCAGGCGTATGAAAGACATAAGGGTAATCATGCCGAAACGCGACGAGGTGATTGAGGTATGATGTCCTCATGCCACGACGTTATACGTTGAGCAGGTGCCTCCAGACAGTTTGGATCGTCGGTTGGTCCGATTTTGTATTGAAGTATCACGGCTCGGTTCTGGGATATCTCTGGTCGCTCATCGGTCCACTGGTCAAGTTTATCGTCATCTACTACGTCACACGACCGTTCGTCGATGCGGCGATCCCGAACTATCCACTCTACCTGTTCCTCGGTCTCATCATTTTCGAACACTTCTGCAATACGACGACAGGGTGCGTCTCCATGCTGCTCAATAAGGAATCCATCATCAGCAAGATGTCGTTCCCCCGTATTTTGCTGATTCTCATCATCGGATGGTCCAATCTCATCGTCTACCTGACATATCTGCTCGTCTTCGTCGCGTTCTCGATCCTTCTCGGTGTGATACCGACTGTCCAATATCTGCAGATTCCCTTGCTGCTGCTGCAAATGACGCTTGTTGCCTTGGGCGTCGGTATGCTGATCAGTGCGTATTCTCTTAAGTTCCGAGACACAGAACATCTGTGGGCTCTGATTCTCTACGTGCTCTTCTGGTTGACGCCCATTTTCTATCAGTATCGCCTGGACGCCCCTCTCTCCGTGTCGGTACGCACGATATTCGCGGACATGAGCATTGCTCCTTTTCATGCATTCTTCAATTTCTTCATTCATGTCCAGCCGCTCTCCATCCTTATCAATGACTCGCGAAGAATTCTGCTCTATCCCGACAGCATCGGCGCTCCGACCGCCACGCATACCATTGTTTTCACGGGAATGTGCATGGCGGTGTTTCTGATCGGCGCACGGGTGTTCCAGAGCCGAAGCAGGTTTTTCGTGGAGGAGTATTAATGGTATCCTCCTTCTAATATGCCCGTGACCGTTCTCTCCTGTGAAAATGTTTCCAAGCGGTTCACGCGGTTTATCGTTCCGGCCGATTCCCTGCAGGACCATATCATCCGCTGGCGGAGGCATAGAACTCGGTGGAGCCTGCAAGCATTGAAGAATGTGTCGTGCGAATTGCGACGAGGGGAGTGGATCGGCATCACGGGGAGTAACGGTAGCGGAAAGACGACGCTTCTACGGATCCTCGCCGGACTGCTTAAACCAGATGAAGGCACGGTGCAGTGCCAAGCGGTTCTCTCGTGCTTTTTCGAACTGGGGATGGGTTTCCACCCCGAGCGGTGTGCCGAAGAGAATGTCTTTCTGCACGGCATTCTTCACGGGATGTCGAGATCGGAGATCCGCAGAGAAATGCCTTCGATCATGGCGTTCGCCGACGTCGATTCGCACCGCGACGTTCCGATCAAGTGTTACAGCATGGGAATGCGGATGCGCCTCGCGTTTGCCGCGGCAGCACATGTGGATTCCGATGCATACCTGCTTGATGAGATCATCGCCGTGGGAGACAATCAGTTTCAGATCAAGTGCATGGACCACCTGCACCGCATGAAGCGCAATGGAAAATCCGCCATTCTCGTCGCGCAGGACACATGTGTGCTCTCGCAATTCTGCGATCGCATTCTGTCCATGAAGGTCGGGGAGATCACTGCCGAAGAGACAGTCGTTTGCGCAGAGCAGAAAGGACAAACGGAAGTGGCAGTGTAATGAGCAGGAGCGTTGTGAGGTCAAGGAACAGTTGCGCGGGCAAGCTGTACCGGTGAGTGACGACAACGACTGCCGCGGTTCCCGCGCATTGCAGCGCCGCGGTAAGGAAGAGCATCGAGAGATATACCGCGGCGGGTCTCCATCTGCGCAATGTCGGTACGCCCCAGGAAAGAAGGAGTACCAATGGCAAGAGATGCCAGACGGGAAACAGCAACGATTCGACGTTCTTCAGGAATGACTGAATACGTGGATGTTGTGCAGTTTGCAATGCCGCAAGAAGCGCGCCCGCCTTCTTGTTCGGGCGGGATGTATCCACACTTCCCTCCGGCGGATACAGAAACCGCAAATGAGGTTCACTGTGTCGTGACAGGGTGTCCTCGTAAACCTTCGCTGCGTCCGATGAAACGAAGGGAAAGCCGGTGTTGAGAGGGGTCATAAGACGGTAATAGCGCTCCCATGTCTGGCGCAGATATGCGACGGGATGCTGCGCGATGATGCGCAAGGCAACGCGCATGCGGGCGCTGTCTGCAAGAAATTGCTGGCCTTCCCTGTGTTCGGGAGGCGTGAGAGTCGGCTCCAATGTCATGATCAACACGTACGGAGCCGGTTCGGATCGGGTCTGATTTCCCATGTAGTCGGAGAATGTCGTTCCGACGGATGTTTGAAAGCGACGCACGCCTTCGATGAATGCTAGGTTTTTTTCCGGATCGTCGAAGATTGTATCGCCGTCTTGCAAGAACGGAATGACGCTTGCAAGCAGATGGAAACTTCCGTATCCGGACAAGGAAAAGCGCTGATACACATAGGCGTTGCGCGCAGACCAAAACAGCGTGGGTCCGAGAAGCAAAGCGCAGCAAAGCGCCGCCGAACGGAAGCGGCGTTGTACCGGACAGGCAAGGAGGAGAAAGAGCAGCCACAGAGGCAGAAGAATCAATCCGACCGGTTTGATGAGCGGCGCGAGTCCCAGGATCAGAGCTCCGCCATAGAGTCCGGCCATCTTCTTTCTTTTCCAGCCTCCAAGCATCAGCAGGCATCCAATGAACACGGAAGAGGTGTAGAGCGCATCCGAGAGCATGTGCGCGTTGGCGAAGAACGCGTTCATAATCAACACTTCCATACACAGAAGAAGCGCGCTGAGAGCGAACGCGTGCCGTGGTTTGAAAACAAGCGGCAGAAGCGACCATGCGGCGATGTTGAAAGAAAGCACAAAGATGATCATGTGCGTCCAGTAGATCAGCGTATTGGGATCGGGAAACGCACCTGCGATTTTCATAAGCAGACTGAAGACCGGCGTTCGCGACCAGTCGTACCAATTCGGCGACAGAAGATGCAGAGAGCGCGCATGTTGGATGTGCGATCCGGTATCGGGGGAAGGAATGCCGAAGGGGTATGCCAGCCACAGAAGCCCGCAGGCCAGGAAACCGAGCGCGGTGATGCCCGCATACAAGAAGATGATCTGTCGTTTTTCGCTCACACAAGCAAGAATAGCACGTCAGCAAGCGATATCGCCAAGGGGCGCGACGTTGAGAACGGAACGGTACACATCGCCGAGGTGCGCGGTGGTCGCTTTCCAGTCTCGCAGGCTCCCGATGCGTTCGATATTCAGTCGGTGCGCCCCGCGCACGATGTCCAGGTGGTCGCGGCACCATGTCAGCGTCCCGCGCACGGCATTGACGGTTTCATGCTGAAGCAGCAAGCCGTTGACGGTGTGGGTGATGACTTCCGACGCGATGCCGACGTCGAACGAGACCGGAAAATTACCGCAGGCCATTCCCTCGATGAGCGGGCGGGGGCACCCCTCGTGGATCGACGTGCAGGCGATGACGTCGATGTCGTTGAAGAACTCCACCATCTCCCCTGTGTTGAGCGACCCTCCCGCAATTCGCAGTTCACAGAGATCCTGGCAGGCATCCTGCAGCATCTCCAGGCGCTTGATGGGGGAGGCGCGGCCCGCCCACCCGACGACGAGCGGCCCCATGCGGTTGCGCAGCTGCCGAAAGAATCCGGTATCCACACCCTCGGCAAACAGATGCACCGGCGGCGGCAGATCAGAAAGGCGGTGCAGCAGCTTGACGCTTGGGACGACGATGGCGTTGGCGTCGCTTAAGTACCGGTGGTACAGATCCATGGGGCCCATGCCGTATGTCGACTCCCAGTAGTGGCTGTACACACTTCTGATCACTTTGGCGCGGCCGGAGAGGAATTTCTTGTAATAATCGTCGGTTTCGAAAAATACATGCACGATGTCGTACTGGTCTTCTCGAATAATGGGGTTGGTATCCCGCGAGAGGATCGTAAACCGGAACTGATCGCCGAGATGCGATTGTATGGCCTGCGCGATCTGATCGAATGCCCAGCCTCTTACGTCGATGAAGAGCAGCACGCGCGGTCGATGATCTGCGGAAAGAATCGGCATCATGATTCTTCGGGAGCGGACAGGTGCGCGCACTCCACTGTATGATCGATCATTGCTTTCTGTTTCTCCTGCCAGACGACCTGGTGGTAGAAGTTCTGATCAAAGTTCATCGTCGGGGGACCGCTGTGGAAAACAGTGTTGCGAAGCCGCTCCCCGCGGATCACGACGCAGCCGAATCCGTTGCCGCCGACTTCTAAGATGCCGTCGCCCTGCGAAAAGTGTGGATGTTTCGTTCCGTCATCGCTCCATGTCCAGGCGACCGGAATTCCGCTTTCTCTGTGTGTGTAGAAACCGGAGACGCTGACGACGGGAATGTCGAAACTCGCGATGAGGCGGGGGTACGCGTCCAATGGCGGCACGATGTCATCCTCCAGAAAAAAGACAAGCGTCGTCGTGGCCAGTCGTGCGAAACGATTGTACATGCGCGCACACACTTCGGACACTTCCCTTCGATAGCTTTCGCGGGGCATGTCGGCCAGATGCGCGATGCAGATTGGCTCTTCAAGATATGTGAAACCGTGGTAATCGCAGCGCGACAGCCAATCGCGGACCATGGTGCCGAATGCGGGGTCTCCGGAGGTATCGAGAACAATGAGTTCGGTCAGCAAGTGAGGGAATGTTTGATCTTCGAGGAATTTCGCCGTCTTCGGCCACATCCATGCCCTCCCCGAGAGCGCAATGCACAGCGTCACCGGCTCTTCGAAAAACCCAGCCAGCTTCGGATAAATTCGGTTTGCCCGCAGGTCGTGCGTCATGCTTTTGCTGTGCTGTCTGTAGAAGAGCAATCCCCGGCTCTTCACTGCCTTCCACCCGAGCCGGAGCACCCTTCGCCACGTGACCCAATCGCCGGCCTGATTGACACCGTGACTGAACTTTCCCGCTTGCAGAAGGGCGTTGCGCCGCACCATGGCGGTGGCGCTGATGTGATTATCAGCGTCGAACTTCCTCCAGTCGAAGTGTTCTGGTGTCGTATGGTACGCGTTCTGCGTGCCGAAGTATTGCTGGTCGGTGTACGCCAGGCCTCCGTTGGGCAGAAGCCGGATGGCATCGAGGCTTGCTTCGATGTACCGCGCATGCAGCATGTCGTCCGCGTCCAGGAAAATCAGGAACTCTGCCTCCGTCGCATCGAGGCCGGCATTTCTGGCGGCGCCGACACTCTGCCATTCCCCTCGGATGTACCGCACTCCCCTGTAGGTGTTGTGCTTTGCGATCTCCTCGGTGTTATCGGTCGATCCGTCGTCCACGACCACCACTTCGATCGGCAGAACCGTCTGGCTGAACACACTATCGATGGCGTCGCCGAGATATGCGCCGTAGTTGTGGCAGGGGATGACGACGGCGACGGTGTTGTTCGATTTGTCCCGGAGTCGGGAATCTGTGTTCCCGGGGTCATATTCTGGTTTGTGCACTGGCCAGATGTCGCCGAGGACATCATGGCGTACCCAACGGACGAAGGTAGGATAAGGCTCGCCGAAATCCGTCCAAATATCCTTGAGGGCACCGAATACAGTGTAGGCGATTCTCCCCGAGGTAACGGCGCGCGCAGTCGCTTCGAGTTTGCGCAGCCATAGCGTGTAGCGCCAGCTCTTCGTTGAAAGAAGATGTTCCAGATGCGCGGTCGTCTCGTTGAAGTTCTTCCGGAGTTCCAGCAGGTTCTGGTGCAGTTTCTGCTGCTCCTCATGGGCGAACGCGAGAGTTTTTTCTGTTTCGCTCTTCAGATGTTTCGCAGCGTCGATCGTCCTGTGTGCCTCTTCGGTTTTCACTCTTAGAGTCTGCCGCTCTAAGACGACTTGACTCCAGTGCAGGTCGAGCGCGGCGCGATCGTGCTCCAGTTCTCTCTTCTCGCGCTGGACGTCGTCGAGGAGAATCTTGCGTGCGAGAAACCACTTCTCACGTTCCTTGATCAGGGTAGCGCATTCCAGTTCCAGCATATCCCTTCCTTCTTTGATCGTCTGCCATTCTTGTGCCATGGCATCCCTCTCCTTCTCATTCACCGTCACTGCTGCGGCTGCGGCCGACTGTTCCGTTTTCGGCTGCCGTTTCTCTAACAACGGATGAATGACGCTGTCCCAAAATTGCTGCATAAGAGGGAAAGAATACCCTCCCCGGGCATTCCGGCAAACTACTTCACCGTGTTCGTTTTGCGAGCGGATTTATGATGCGCGTTCCCCGCATGACCCGTACTATACACTGCCCTTCCTATGCGTATCGTTCTCGTCACACCGGAATACGTCACCGAGCGCACGTTCGACGGAGGGCTTGCGAATTATTTGCACCGACTCGCGCTCGCTTTACACAGGCTCGGCCACGAGCCAATCATCGTATTGCCGACGGATTGGAACGAAACCTATTGGCACAAACACATCCGGATCGAACGTAGAGAGACGTGGACGCCACTCCAAAAATGGAAGAAGCCATACACCGTCATCCGCATTCTCGATCATGCGACGTTCCACATTTTCTGCATGGCAATCCATCTGGTCTGGCGGAGCTGGCGCCTCAATCGAAGGGTGAAACAGCTGAACCGCGAGCGCCCGGTCGATCTTATCCACTACACGCACCTCGGCGGATTCGGCGCACTCCGTCCGCGAAGGATTCCGGCGGTCGTCCGTCTCTCCAGTTCCACGAAGCTCTGTCAGCAGTTCGGCGGATATGGGGAACGCAACTGGCAGGTCTGGCAGCAGGAACGTATGGAGCGGCTTGCTCTGCGCAAAGCGGATGCCGTCTTCGGACCGAGCATCCGCATCGCCAGGCTGACGGAACACGAGATCGGCCGGCCGGTACGCGTGATCGAGAGCCCATTTTTTGTGGAGACGGAACACGTTGATCCTTCCGCGTACAAGGAGCACCTCCGGGGCAAGACCTATCTGCTTTTCTTCGGATCGATCGGACTCATCAAGGGCATCGGGACGATCGCCGAAATGATCCATCCGCTGCTTGCCGCGCATCCGGATCTCCACTTCGCATTCGTCGGGAAACGGGTGCCGAGACAGTCGGGCGGGGATCTGATGGACCGGGTCTTCGATCAGGCGGGGGAGCACCGCGACCGCGTTCTGTGGCTGCCGTCACAGCCGCACGAAACGCTCTATCCCATCATTGAGCACGCGCATGCGGTCATCCTTCCCTCGCGCGTGGATAACTTTCCGAATGCCTGTATCGAATCGATGGCGTTCCGGCGTGTCGTTGTCGGCACCAGAGGCAACGGGTTCGAGCAGCTGATCAACGACGGAGCGAGCGGGTTTCTCTGCGCAGTCGACGATTCCGCGGATCTGCTGCGCGCATGCGAGAGGGTCCTCGCGCTCTCCGACGTGGAGCGCAAGGCGATGGGGGAGCGCGCGTACGAGCGTACCCGGGAACTCCTTCCCGAAAACAGCATTCCGAAACTCATCGATTTCTATCTTGATGCGATCGAGTGTTTCCGCAAGAAACGATTCTGATGTGCGGCATCGCGGGCATCATCGGCATCGCTGCCCCCGTGGATCCCGGCGATCTTCGGGCGATGAACGAAGCGCAGAAGCATCGCGGACCCGACGGCGAAGGAGTCTGGTCCGAGGGTGCTCTCGGCCTCGGCCACCGGCGGCTTTCCATTATCGATCCGCAGGGGGGAGCGCAGCCGATGACGTCTGAGGACGGCGCGTTTCGCATCACCTACAACGGAGAATTATATAACTACCGGGAATTGCGCGATGAACTCGTACGCTGCGGCCGCCGCTTCCGCACGCAGTCGGATACCGAAGTTCTCCTTCAATCCTACGCGGAATGGGGGGAAAATTGCGTCACGAAGTTCCGCGGCATGTTCGCATTCGGTATCGTCGATATGCGCGAGAAAACGCTCTTCCTCGCGCGGGACCACTACGGCATCAAGCCTCTCGTCTATGCGAAAACGGACGGCTGGTTCGCGTTTTCTTCCGAACTCTCTGCGCTCAAACGTCTTCCCGGTTTTCCCCGAACTATCGATCTCGATGCCATCGACGAGTACCTCTGGTTCCAGTACATTCCCGCGCCGCGAACTGGATACCGGAACGCAAAGAAACTCCCGCCGGGACATACGCTGACCATCGGATTCGACGGGCAGGCCGGTCAGCCGCAGCGGTACGCGCGTGAAAGCTTTCAGTCCGATCACTTCCGGTCCGCCGGGGAGTGGATCGAGGCGCTTCGCGCCGCCATCGACGAAACGGTTGCGGCGCATCTGGTTTCAGATGTCCCTTTCGGAGCGTTTCTCTCCGGCGGCATCGACTCGGGCACCGTCGTAGCCGCCATGAGCGGCTTACTCGATGCACCGGTCCACACGTTCACCATCGGATTTCGGCAGCAGGAGTATGACGAATCGGCCGCAGCCGCGCTCGTCGCGCAGTCCTGCGGCGCGGATGCCCGCTGCGCGATCGTCGAACCCGACGCGCTTGGAATTCTCCCTGAACTCGTTTTACACTACGGAGAACCGTTCGGAGACAGCTCCGCCATTCCGACGTACTATGTCAGCAAACTCGCCCGGCAGTTTGTTCCCATGGTGCTCTCGGGAGACGGGGGGGACGAAGCGTTCGCCGGATACAATACCTACAAAGGATGGATGGAACTCCCGGAAGAGCAGCGGACCATGCAGCAGTGGTGCTCTATCGTGCAGTATCTCTCCGGCGATATGCGCCGACGGCTCTGGAAGGAGGAGTACCGCCCGTATGTCTCGGAGGAGAGCGCCGTTTTTCATCAGGCTTTCGCGGAGAGCATCACTCTTTCTCCGGTTCACCGCGTACAGTATTGCGACAGCCGCACGTATCTGCCGTTCGACATTCTCACCAAAGTCGATATCGCTTCCATGGCGAACGGTCTGGAAGTCCGCACGCCGTTCGTCGACAGTCGTTTCCGGGATCTTATCACAAAGGTCCCCGATCGCTGGATGTTCGGGGAGAATGCAGCGGGAGTGTTGGAAGGAAAACTTCTGCTCCGCCGCCTGCAAAAAAATGTGCTTCCCGCGGAGATCCTCTCCCGCCCCAAGCAGGGGTTCGCCGTGCCGCTCTCGCACTGGTTTAAGAAGGGCGGGTCGCTACGCAGCGCCGTCGAAGAGCGGCTGCTCTCCCCGGGGTCGGTATTGCATACCTGTTTCGAACCTGCGGTCATCCGCGAGCTTGTCGAGCAGGAGCGCTCCGGACCCGTGTGGCTGCTGCTCTTTCTGGAGGAGTGGCTTCGACAGCAGCAAGGGCCGGTTCGTCCTTTTGCATGATCAGTGACACTGCTCGCGAATGAAATTTCATTCTCTCGTGTACATAGTGCTCTTCGCCGCCTCAATCGATTGTTTCTGTTGTGTCACATGTGCATGGGCGAGCTGCTGTTCCAGATCTTGAATCCTGTTTCGTAGTTCGAAGATCTCCTCTTGTTTTTGTGCTTCCAATGCAGATCGTGCAGCGGATATTTTCGCACATTCGGAGAGGATATATTCCTCTGTCTGCTTCTGTTTTTCACTCTGCTGTGCTGCTTCTTTTATAAGCGCATCTCGCTCAATACGCCATGCGGCTTCGGCTTTCTGTTGAATGCTGGTTTTTGTCGCAAGCTCCTCTCCCAAACGTTCCAGAGTGCGGGCGAGCACCGGTACAAGATGGGTTGATAGTTGTTCTTCGCTTCCATGGTCCACGATGACCATATGATCGACAATGGATGTGTGGTGGCGTACGAAGTCTGCGATACTGTCTTCTTCGTTGCAAACGAGGCTGATGGAGATGATCTTCATGCTGAAAAAATTATGCAAGAGGAGAAAGATACACCGGCTTCAATGCTATAGCGAGTCTTGTTCTGTTATGATGCTCCTTCATGGTTCTTGTTCTTCCACGATCGCTCTTCTTTCATATCCCGAAAACAGGTGGATCGTGGGTGCGCACCGCGATTGAAAACGCAGGGATCCCGACTCGGCAAGTACATGACAAACATTGGGAACCAGGAAAATTTTTCGAGACAGAGGATGGGAGAGCATGCATGTCTGATGGAGTCTTTACGTTCAGCTTTGTTCGACATCCCCTCACATGGCATCAGTCCTTTTGGGGTTTCTGCATGGATGGGAACTGGAAATACTCGAATGCATGGCATACGACGTTCTGTGCATCCGGGTATTTTGACGTCTATATGCGCAATAAACTCTGTCGAGACTCTGGACGCGTATCCAAGATCTATAAAGAATTCACCGCTGATGTCCGCACGCCACTTCACTTCATCGGCAGACAGGAATCCCTTGTGGATGATCTCGTAAAGGCGCTTCAGCTTGCCGAAGAGGATTTTGATGAAGAAAAGCTCCGTGCGACGCCCATGGAGAATCAGGGCGGAAGTCTTCCTCGCTGGAAAAAATTCTGCACGTACACGCCGGAACTGGAGGAGGAAGTGCGGGAGTCGGAACGATGGGCGATGGAGATGTTTGGATATATATAACATATTCATAAACGCATGATTCCAGTGTCAATATATACGGATAAGACAGTCGGGAAACAGACACTCGATCTCTGTGTCATGATCCCATACTTCAATCCGGCGGGATATACGGGAGCCATCAGACGTTACTTGTCTTGTACGGAGTCTCTGCAACGCCAGAGGGTGCCGTATTATACGGTGGAAGTGGCTTTGAAAGATCGGGAATTCGAGCTGGAAGCGTCAACAAATATTCTGCAGTTGCGTTCAGCCGATTGTCTCTGGCATAAAGAAGCCGCATTGAATGCACTGTTGCAACATATACCCCCACACTATACGTTCATAGCATGGATCGATCGCGACGTTCTGCTATTGAATGATGATTGGCCGCATCAGACAACCAAAGCTCTGGAACGATATCGTGCAGTGCAACTTTTTGAGCACATGCAGGATCTTGGACCGAACGGAGAAGTCATGCAGGAGAATAATGCAGCTATGGCTGCGTACGCAAAAGGAATCGATCTGGTGGATGTAAGATATCCCGGCGGCGCATGGGCGATGCAACGAAGCTTGCTCGAACGATACGGTCTTTTTGATCTTGCTTTGGTGGGCGGAGGCGACATGCTGTTTTTGCAGGCTTGCATCGGATTTCTGGACATGCATCGACTGTGGCCTGCTTATTTCAATGAGCAGATTCGTGAGCACTTTTTGTATTGGTCGAAAACAATGCACCACGCTGTGCGTGGCGTCGTGGGAAATATTTCCGGCACGGCGCAACACCTGTGGCACGGAAAACGAACAGATCGTTACTATCAGAAACGCCATATCCTGATTGCCGATCTGGAAATCACTCGTGATCTTTGCCGAAATGCGGACGATTTGTGGGAATGGACATCATCCGCCAATCGGCAAATGCGTGAAGCAGTCACCCGATATTTTTTCTGCCGGGCAGAGGGTGTTCCAACCATCACGCCGGCTTTGTTCAAGCGGGAGAAATGAATGCGTGAATTGATCGGATAGTACCATCTGTGCTATCAATGGCTCCATGATGAGAACAGGTATCTTCATCGGGCGTTTCCAGCCTTTCCATGAAGGACACAAAACGTGTGTCGAGAAAATTTTGGAAGAACGCGATCGCTGCATCATCCTCGTGCGCGATACGGAAGCGACGGAGAAAAATCCTTTTGATGCGGCGAAACGCACGGCAATGATTCGTGCGTATTTTCCAGATGAATCCAAAGTCAGCATTATGTACGTTCCCGATCCCGGAGCGGATTTGTCCGTCTATATCGGGCGCGATGTCGGCTACGAATTCATCCAACTCGATGCGCAGACGGAGAAGATTTCCGCAACCGATCTGCGCAGGAAACTCTACGAAGAAGCGGGGAAAAAATATGACAAAGATGCTCCGCAGAAAGTCCGATGAGTCAGCAGTTTCCCATCATCTGGCTCACGGGAAATTCCGGCGCAGGAAAGACAACGCTTGCCGAAAGTATACGGCAATATTTTCGTGAGCATCCCACCGCTCCATTCCTTCTGCCATATCCTCTCGTTCTTGACGGTGATGAGATGCGCGAAACGATCTCACGTGATGAAGGATTTTCCCCCGAAGACCGTCGTAAACACAATCTGCGCATCGCGCGACTGGCAAAACTGTTCCAGTCTCATGGGTTTCTTGTGATTGTTGCCGTCATTGCCCCCTTCGAATGCGTTCGTCGCGAAATCGACGTGCTGTGCGATCCGCGATGGATTTATGTGAAAAGAAGCGGTCTTGAATCCCAGGACTGTCCTTATGAGGAACCCGAAAGTCCCGATCTTGTCATCAATAATGATATTCTCTCCATCGAGGATGCGCGTATACAATTGCTCGCATACCTTTTGCCTTGTGCTCATGCACATCGTGAAAGTGTATGCGTGGTATCGCATTCGGGGACTCCATGACTCTGCTCAAAATCCATCACTCGATCTTTGAGTAAATACCCATTCAGGGCACTACGAATGTATGCCTCTGTTTCGGTTTCGCTCACTTTGTGCTTGCGGAAGATGGTTCGTATATTGCTCACTTGTGTTTTGATAGGTACACAGGTGGTCAGGCGTCTGAAATCATGGTGGACGCGATAGAAATACAAGCACTCCCGAATGGCTTTGAACGTGCAACCTACTTCTGCCATTTTCCATGGAAAATCAAAATCATCACATCCGTGATCCAGATGCTCATCGATGCCGCCGGCGTCGATTCCTTTTCTTCTCCTCCAACAGAGGAGATGCTTCACAACACCTCCATGTTTTTTGAAATCTTCCAAACGGAATTCTTTGCTCTCCATGATGGGGGTACGGATACGACTTCGTGAATCGATGAATTGCCGCGAGGAGTGAAAAAAGTCGACGCCCGGAAATTCCCGGATGAAGCGTTGTAGCGTTTCGATCGCATGGAGAGCGAATGTATCGTCACTCAACAGTATGCAAACATACTTCGTTTCCGCGTGGTGCATCGCCGTATTGATCCCCCCTCCGAGACCGCGTCCTTTATTTTGTAGAAGATGAATCTGCGGATGGGCATAGGATCGTATGATATCCGAAATCTTCTGCGGAGTGTCGTGATCTATGACAATGAAAAACAGCCAATCCGCAGAGGACTGATGAATGACTGATTCGATTGCCTCACGAAGAAATTGTTCCTTCTGGTCTTTGCATGTCATAAGAATCCCGATGATGGACGTACGATGCACATGGCGGGAGCCGATGGCTTCTCCCAGCTTTTTACCGGCGTCGAACAGAAACCTGTAGAATTCGCGGCGCGGCGGAAGCGTCGGGGGATTGTCATGTCTTGTCTTTTGCAGAAACCCGGCATGTGCCCGTCGTACACGCACGGCATACAAACCGTGAAGATACCCTAACCGCATGAGCCCAAAAACGGTGTCCTTGTTTCGGTGATACACCACCGCGCGCGGCTCGTAGAGGAAGCAATACCCTGCTTGGAAGATTCTCCAAGAGAGGTCGACGTCTTCACATCGGGGAAATGCTTCATCAAATCCTCCTCTTTCCGTAAGGACGGATGTTCTGGATGCCCAGTTTGCAGTGATCGCATACGGAGGATGAAATGTATGAATTGCCGCTGCGTGGTCGAAGAGATGTTCGCTCCACTTTCCAATGGAATTGCACGGCGTTTTTGCGAGAATTTTCCCTCCGACGACGCCGATCCTTTCATCATGAAGAGGGGCGATAATGCGCCGTAACCATTGCCTCTCGACCATGCAATCTGCGTCCGTAAAGGCGATCACATCACCTGTCGCATGCCAAAGTCCCCGGTTCCTCGCCGCCGAACGGCTTTTCCAAGGTTCTTGTAGTATTCGGATATCATTCCGGTATCGAAAGAGAGCGGCTGGCGTCTCATCTGTGGAAGCATTCTCCACGACGATGATTTCCAGATGTTCCTTGGGATAATCAAGATTCAGAAGAGATTCGATGCACTCCGCAATGGTATGTTCAGCATTATGGACAGGGACGATAATCGACGCTCTTGGAAGAAATGACATAGGTTGACGGAATGTATCCAGCGTGATGGTATACTTGCCGCTTCTTGTTCCCAAATATATGAAGGAATCTCTCGTTGTGTGTTTGCTCTTTTTTGAGAGAATCGATCAGACGTTGGAGTGTCTGCAAAGCTTCCTTTTTTCGAACATCCGAATTGTTATTCTTAATAATGGCAGCAGCAGGGGGAATCGGGAAATTTTGGAGAATTTCTGCTCTCGTTTCCACAATATCGACCTGTATGATGCACCCGAAAATCTCGGTGTTGCCAGAGGAAGAAATGAGCTTCTCGCGCGTACGAGCGAACCATGGCTTCTTTTTGTGGATAGTGACATCGTCGTACGGACGCCGGATTGGCTTGAGGTATTTCATCGGCATCGCCGCGCTGCACCCGAAACGGAGGTGATGGTGCCGTGTATGTTCAATGTCCATGAGGGTCGATACAACGGGTATGGGAGTGTGCGCATAGAAGGAAAACGACTCATTCGCGAGCACGACGATCGGGGATCGATCAACTTTTTTCCCGGCGGAGCCGCTTTCGTTCGTCGCAGTCTCTTTGCGCGTCTGGGGCCTTACGATCCTGTCATGTTTGTCGGCGATGAGGATGTGGAATTGGCTGTGCGGGCATTGCGGCTCCATGCACCCATACGCGGCAGTCTCATTCATGATATCGAGTTCCACCATGCGCATCGGGCTGTGACAACTGCTGATGATCAATATGCGGCTCTTACTCGTTATGACAAACTATTCCTTCTATACTCACACCTGCACCTGCAGGCGAAGCATGATATTGTATATGATGCTGGGTGGATGCATTGGGCAGAGGAGCAGATGCGCTTGATGAGAGTCATGGACCTCGTAACCGCTCGATGACCTGTTCTTTTTCCATTGTTCCCAAAAACCATCCCACCTGCGGACCACTCGTACGTCCGAGGAACAGTTGGTAGAGCGGTTGAAAGAGTGCTTCGGGAGCGATGCCAGTTTGTTCTTTTACTGCGTGAATGGTTTTGTGAATGGTTTTTCCATTCCAATGGGAAAGATTCGATAGGGCATCTATGAGTTTTGACAGCGCAGCTTTCTGGTCATCATCGAGTTCCAGATCAGATGGCGGTGAATCGAGGATGGTAAATTTATACTCATCAGGTGCATACCCCTCTAACCAGAGTCGCACATAGTGTGCACGTTCATCGAGTTCTTGTTTTTCATGTTCTGTCAGCGGAGACTCTTTCAGTTTTTCTGCTTCTCCTTCCAGGTTCAAGTGAGGCATTTGCAATACAAAACTCATCACGGAAAAGCGCATCTGCCAGAGGTCTTTCGGTTCACGGAACGGATCAAGTTGGCAGAGTTGAAATGTTCGCGCGAAGTCGGGATCCGGTTCCGGATGCCGCTTAAAGTAGTGATCGGCGAGACGATCGTACTCATCGAAGAGATTGGGGATGGTGTTACCATGAGGATCAAAATCAATCGGGTGATTCGGTTGTTTGCGCATCAGAAGAAGCTTCAGGAGATTTGGCGGCAGAAGATGTGCAATTTCTTTGGAACTTGCACCAAGCCCTGTACTGGCACTCATTTTCTTTCCGGCGATAGTGAAAAATTCATACGGGATATTGAAGGGTGGTTCATAGTGAAAAACCTCTCGCGCAAGATGTTCGCCAACATCGCGTGATCCTCCCGCAGCGGAATGATCTTTGCCACATCCTTCGATGTGCACGCCGAGTATTTTCCATTTTGCGGGCCATTCCACTTTCCATGCAAGTTTTCCGTTTCCATTGAAAGGACTGATCTCTCCTTCGTATTCGCATCCTTCTGCCCATTTCACAAGGTCTTTTTTGCAGACATAGTGCACGATTTCTTTTTTCACATCCCATGATATGACTTGCGTGGTCCCGATCTTGCCGCACTTCTCACAGACAACCTGCAGCGGATACCAATCATCGGGTTTTACGCTCCCACTTACTTCCTTATAAATTTTTCGAATATCTTTGGCACCATCGAGCGCTTCACGGATCACTTCGTTGAACTTTCCTTCCTTATAAAGCGGGCGCAAGTGGTAAAAGTGAATCGGCAGTTTCAGACTGTTCACCACATCGACAAATTCTTCTCCAAAGACCATCGGATAATTTTGCGTCTTAATCTCATAGCTAGGAACTCTGTACAACGGCTCCCCCATATGTTTCCTATAGTTCTTTTGATCGACGTATGCAGGGAGAGAGTCCATCGGATCGAAGTCATTGAGTTCAAATTGAAAGGTGTTTTTGATGTCATAAAATTCAAGTATTTGGGCGATGAGTCCGTGGATGACGACGCCGCGCAGGCTCCCGATATGGACGCGCCCGGAGAGCGTCTTCTCATCGCGAATCAAAAGCGGCGTTTTGCTGCTTATTTCTGTCGAAAAACGCCGTTGTATTTCCTCGACAATGCGGTCGGCCCAGATCATGGCATAGAGGATAGCAGTGTTTCATCCGCTGCCTCCAGTGTCCATTTCGAACATTTACGCTCCAAAATCGTTGACATCTCTTTATTTTGATCTTTACACTACCCCTTCGAACGACTCACGTTCTCTTATTCTGCTGTCTTCTATGACAAAGCAGAATTTTATTTCAATGAACCTCTGAGCTATGAACCCCGGATTCATTGCCAAAAAAATCGGCATGTCGCGCGTCTTCTTAGAGAGCGGAGAGGCGATTCCTGTGACCTATGTTCAGATGGAGCCTCACATCGTTGTACGCACGAAACATGCTGAAAAAGACGGTTATAATGCTGTTGTTTTCGGTGTCCGGCCCCGCACGTTCAAAAGCCGAAAAGGAAAAGAACACACGCGTTTTCGCAAACAAAAGGAATGGAAAGTGGATTCTCTTGATGGCTTTTTAGCGGGAAAGCAGATGCAGAGCGATCTGTATCCGGAGAAAGGAGCAATGGTGACCGTTGTGGGATTTTGTAAGGGGAAAGGGTTTCAGGGAGTGGTGAGGCGGTACGGTTTTCGGGGAGGTCCTGCTTCTCATGGCTCGCATCATCATCGCGAACCCGGTTCCGTTGGTATGAAAGAATCTCCGGGCCGTGTCCTGAAAGGAAAAAAGATGCCCGGACATATGGGAGGACAGCAGTGTACGTTGCATCATCGTCCTATTGTTCTGTGCAACAAGGAAAAAGGACTCATTGCAATTAAGGGGCAAGTACCCGGTCCCAATGGGGCATATGTTTATATCACTCCCGAAACATTCGCATGAAGATTGATGTCTACACGAGCTTGGGCACAAAAAAAGGAACGCATGACCTTCCTGTTTCTATCTTTGAAGCGGCAGTGAATGAGGGGTTGATGCATCAGGCGTTGGTGAGACAGCAAAGCAATCGCAGACGATCGACTGCACACGTCAAAAATCGTTCCGAAGTGGAGGGATCCACGGTAAAATTGTATCAGCAGAAAGGCACGGGGCGTGCGCGAAGAGGATCCGTACGTTCTCCTCTTCTGCGAGGAGGGGGAAAAGCATTCGGAGCGCGAAAGAACAGGAATTTCACGAAAGGTATGCCAAAAAAGATGCGTCGCTCCGCGCTTCGTTCCTGTCTTTCTGTTCAGGCAAAACGGGGGAGTATCGTGGGTCTGGAAGACTATCCTGAAACAATCAAAACCAAGGCGGCGTTTGATCTGCTTAAAAAACTCCCGGTGGATCTTGGGAGAAGCATCCTTTTCGTGACTGCCGAAAAACACCGTGCTCTGTCTGTATCCGCGCGCAATATTCCGGGCGTGAAGACGATAACGGTGGCATATCTCAATCCCGAAGATGTTCTTGGAGCATACCACATTGTGTTTCTGGTGGATGCCTTGAAGAAGATCGAGGAAGTTCTTGCATAACCTATCACCTATGCCTCATTCTCGCATCATCCTCGGCCCCGCATTCACCGAAAAAACGGAACGTCTGAAAGGTCAGAATGTCTTCACGATTCGCGTGGCAAATGATGCGGATAAGCTCACGGTGAAGCGCGAACTGGAACGATTGTACGATGTGCGGGTCGACAGTGTGCGCGTGATACGTGTTCCATCAAAGACACGCCTGATCGCTCGGGGAAGAACAATGGAAAAGCGCAAACCATGGAAAAAAATGTTTGTAACTCTTTCTTCCGAAAGCAAGCCTCTTGATCTCGCCGCTTTCCGCTAACCCCATCCCATGCCTATCAAAAAGTGTAAACCAACGAGTCCCGGGAGACGCCAAATGACGATTGCAGATTTTTCCGGTTTAACCAGAAAGAAGCCAGAAAAATCTCTGACGAAGGGAAAAAAGCGTGTGTCCGGTCGCGACAGTGCCGGACGAGTTTCCATACGACGACGCGGAGGCGGACACAAGCGCCGTTACAGGGACATTGATTTCCATCGTGCAGATAAGGCCGGCGTCCCCGGTGTCATTTCTGCTCTGGAATATGATCCCAACCGTTCTGTGCGCATCGCACTTGTGCAGTATCGTGACGGCGAGAAACGATATATTCTTGCACCCGAGCAGCTCGCAGTCGGTGATACGGTTATCTGTGCCGATCGGACGAAGGTGCGCACAGGTAATCGCATGCAAATGCAGAATATTCCCGTAGGATACAAGATTTACAATATCGAATCGCAATCCGGGAAAGGGGGACAAATGGTGAGATCCGCAGGAACGAGCGCGACGCTCATGGGATTTGATGGCATGTATGCTATCGTCCAGCTTCCAAGCGGAGAAGTGCGCAAAATTCGCAAAGAATGTGCAGCGAGTATTGGAACATTGGGGAATGCCGAGCATAATCTGGTGGTTATCGGTAAAGCCGGTCGTATGCGCTGGCTTGGTCGGCGTCCCAAAGTTCTCGGTAAATCCATGAATGCCGTTGATCATCCTCATGGAGGAGGAGAAGGACACAGCCCTATTGGCTTAAAGAAAGGGCCGCGTACTCCATGGGGAAAACCCGCGCTTGGAGTGAAAACACGACACAGGAAAAAGCCGTCCACAAAACTCATTGTTCGTCGTCGCATCCGCAAGCGCAAAAAGAAGTAAGAATCCCTATCACCTATCACCTTCACCTATGTCTCGCTCACTCAAAAAAGGCCCTTACATTGATCTTCGTCTTCAGAAGAAGGTGATGGTCATGGCGGAGAAAGGTGAAAAAAAAGTGATCAAGACATGGGCACGGGACTGTGATATTGCGCCGGAGTTTGTCGGATTCACCTTCGCTGTTCATAATGGCAAAGAATTTATTCCGGTCTACGTTACGGAACAAATGGTCGGACATAAATTGGGGGAATTCTCGTGGACGACCAAGTTTAAAATACATGGTGGGAAGATGGCAGAAGCACAAACAAAAGGAGCCCCCGTCTCCGCCACCGTCCCCGTTCCCAAGCGTTCATGAAAGCTCATCTCACATCCGTGCGCATTGCTCCCAAGAAGGCGAATCTTATAGCCGCTATGATTCGCGGAAAGACGCTTCACGAAGCACAGGAGCTGCTTCGATGTACGAATAAGCGTGCCGCCCGTATTCTGGAAAAATTGCTTCGTTCGGCACAGGCGAATGCCGAACATAACGAAAAGCAATCATCGAGCATGCTCGTTGTTCGCACGGTGATCGTCAATCAAGGAAGCGCGTACGTTCGCAGCGTGCCGCGCGCCCGCGGGCGCGCCCGCCCGATTCGAAAGTTTTTGAGTCATATCAGCGTGATGCTTGGAGTACGAGAGGATGATACAACATTCCCTTCATAATCATGGGTCAAAAAGTCAATCCCAATGGCATTCGTATTGGCATCACGCACTCGTGGCCCAGTCAATGGTTTGCGCAGCGCAGAAAGTACCGAAATTTTCTTCTGGAAGATGTTCGCATAAAACGCTATATCCGAGCGAGATTGCCCGATGCGGGAATCAGTCAAATCGAAATTGAACGCAGTAAGAAGGTCTCCATCGTGATCCATACGAGTAAACCCGGTATCATTATTGGAAAACAGGGAGCGGCAATCGAGGAATTGCGCAAAGATATTGAGAGAGAGTTCGGTGCGAGCGTGACAATCGATATTCGGGAAGTGCGCAACCCCGAGGCGGACGCCGAATGTATTGCCGAGACTGTTCAGGGACAAATCGAACGTAGAATGCCCTACCGTCGTGCAGTGAAGATGTCTATCGAAAAAGCGATGCAGGCGGGAGCGATGGGAGTGAAAATCACCGTTTCCGGTCGTTTGAACGGTGCGGATATTGCCCGTTCGGATCTCTTCAAGAACGGCAACATTCCTTTGCAGACACTTCGTGCGAATATCCAGTACGCACGGCGCCACGCACGCACCAAGTACGGAACGATCGGGGTTCAAGTGTGGGTCTATAAAGGAATGGTCTTCAAGAAAATAGAGCACGTTCAATCTTCTGCCGACCTACTCGTCAATGCTTGAACCTAAAAAAATCCATCGGCGCAGACAACATCGTCGCCGCAGCGCCTGTAAGGGTACGGCAGGACGAGGAACACGCTTGGCGTTTGGGTCGTATGGTCTCAAGGCAATGACGGGTGGCGAACTGACGGCGCGCCAAATTGAAGCCGCCCGTAAGGCGATTACCCATACGGTGCAACGTGGCGGCAAAATCTGGATTCGCGTTTTTCCTCATACGCCTGTCACGAAGAAAGCCGCAGAAGTACCCATGGGACAGGGAAAAGGTGCGCCAGAATATTTCGCTATTTCCCTCCAACGTGGCACAGTCGTATTCGAAATGGATGGTGTCCCGGAACATGTTGCTCGCGAGGCGTTGCGGCGTGCCGGACATAAATTACCTCTGAAGACGCGTGTCATTGTCCGTTCCAGACTGCCCTAAATTTATTTTCTCTATGGCTTCTTTACGCGAATTACGGGCAATGGAAACACAAGAGCTTTTGCGGGAGGCAGAGGCGCTTTGGAGAAGTCTCCAGAAAACACGCATAGAAATTGCTCTTTCGAAGGAGAAAAATACGTCGAAATGTCGCCGTTTCCAACGAGAGCATGCTCGTATTTGTGCTATTTTACGTGAAAAAAATCCTCAAAATGAGGGAAAAAATGGTAAATTGCAGATGAGAAACAAAAGTCGTATGATATCATCATCTTCGTTATGATCACGAAGCGCGGTATTGTCAGTGGCACAAAAATGACAGGCACGGTGACTGTGACCGTTCATCGTCATAAGTCTCATTCGCTGTATCGAAAGCAGTATCGGGTCAGCACGAAGTTTTTGGTGGATCCGGCCGGATTCGACGTCGGCGTCGGCGATGAGGTGGAGATGTCCGAGTGTCGTCCCATCAGTAAGCGCAAATATTTCAAGATTAGTAAAATCATCAAATCAGCGCCGCGCACGGATGATGTCCGGGAGGAGGAGGAAGTGAAAGAGGCGATGCATCGGCGAGTACAGGAAACGAAAGAGACCAATCCTTTTCTATGATCCAGCCACAAACATATCTTCGGGTTGCCGATAACACGGGAGCAAAGAGCGTCATGTGCATCTGCGTTCTTGGCGGAACACGTCGCCGCTACGCGCATGTGGGTGATGTTGTGATTGTGTCGGTCAAGGAAGCAGAACCGCGAGGCACGGTGAAGAAGAAGGCTGTGGAGCGTGCGGTGATAGTCCGAACAAAATCCATGATTCATCGCAAAGACGGAACAGGAGTGCGTTTTGGGGACAATGCCTGTGTCATTGTGCAGAAAGACGGCATGCCCAAAGGCACGCGTATCTTCGGTCCTGTCGCGAAAGAATTGCGCGGAAAGGGATATCAAAAAATTATTTCTCTTGCTCCGGACGTTCTATGAAAATCCGTGTCGGCGACAGCGTCGTCATCATCACCGGCAAAGACAAGGGAAAGGTGGCACAGGTGCTTCGCGTATTTGCAGACGACAATCGTCTCATTGTGGAAGGGGCAAACATGCGCACAAAACACATTCGCAAAACCCCCCAACGTCCCGGAGAACGCATCCGTTACGAAGCATCCTTGCATGCGAGTAATGTCATGATCATCGATCCAAAGACGAAAAAGCGCAGCAGAATTCGCTTTGACGATGAAGCCGGAGGAAAAAAATTGCGTGTCGCTGTCCGAAGCAGCGAACCTCTGGATGTACGCGGAGTAAAACGTGTTTCTAAAAAAGAAACGCCAAAGCTCCCCCGGTCATCTGTGAAGGATACATCTTCTTTTGAAGAAGAAGAGAAGGACACGACTCGTTCCATGATTGATAAAAGGAAAGAAATTGATAAGAGCAGCGGCCAGTCGCATTTTCAGCATTCTCGTGGTTCGTAACTATGGCTCATCTATCCTTACATGACAGGCTTCGTGGTCCGATTGCACAGTCTCTGCAGAAGGAACTGTGCATAGAAAACCGTCACGCATTGCCACGTATGGAAAAAGTAGTTGTGAATGTGGGGATCAATAAGTCCAAACTGGATGGAAAAGAGATGTACGAATACATTTCAGAATCTCTTGCCACGATTACCGGACAGAAACCCAAGTATTGTCCATCCCGCAAAGCCATTTCGAATTTCAAAATCCGCGAAGGAGCGATTGTGGGTGTCATGGTAACGCTACGGGGAAAGCGTATGGAGGATTTTGTTGATCGATTGGTGAGTTATGCTCTCCCCCGCATACGCGATTTTCGCGGTCTTCCCGGCAAGTTTGATCGTCAAGGAAATTACGCAATCGGCATTGTCGATCATTCGATCTTTCCGGAAATCCCTCCTCCCGATACACAGAAAATTTTTGGCATGCAGGTCCAATTTTGCATGCGCGCACGGAATGAAACCCAATCAAGAGCGCTTTTAAAGCAGATTGGCGTTCCTTTCCGTCCATCCTGACTCTCATCTACCGCATACCATCTATCACCTATACTCTATACTCTATGGCTCGTCTTGCAATCGTCGTCAGTCAACAGAAGAAGCTCCGGCAGTATCTGCTGGATAAGGCCGCGGGGCGAAAAATACGTTTCCCCACGCGGATGTATAACCGATGCAATCTGTGCGGTCGGCGGCACGGCTACATGCGATTCTTCAGTATCTGCCGCATTTGCTTCCGCGAACTTGCCAGCAATGGCGAAATTCCCGGCATCACGAAATCCTCCTGGTAGTTCACCACCTCATCAATGACGTTCGTCAACGACCCCATCGCGGATCTTCTCACACGCATGCGCAATGCGCAATCGGCGCGTCGTACGCAAACTCGCGTGCCATGGTCTTCGATGAAAGAACAAATCTGCGCACTTCTTGTGCGTGAACAATGGATTTCAGAAGTGCAAAAAGAAGGCGAGGGAATCTATCAGGAGCTTGTCATTCGCTTTCATCCTGAAAAGAAACTCGAACTGAAGCGCGTCAGCAAGCCCGGTTGCAGGCAGTATGTGAGTGCTGCGAATGTGAAACCGGTGCGGCAAGGGTTTGGTATCGCGGTTCTCACAACCAGCAAAGGCGTCATGACAGACCGAGAAGCGCGCAAGCAGAAGGTTGGCGGCGAAGTTCTCTGTACCATTTTCTAATCCTATAACCTACTCATGTCCCGTATTGGAAAAAAATCAGTGGCTCTCCCTTCCGGTGTCACAGTCGAGGTGAAAAACGGCGCCGTGCATGTGTCGGGACCGAGAGGAGAATTGACGTATAGACACCTTCCTTGCGTGCGCATTATTGCCGAAGGTGGAGAAGCGCGTGTAGAGCTTATAGAACAAACACGGGAGGGAAGTGCGTTTCATGGTCTCACCCGTTCGCTCCTTGCCAACATGGTCCATGGTGTGCATGAAGGGTATGAGAAACAACTTGAGCTCATTGGTGTTGGATATAAAGCGCAGGTACAGGGAAAGAAAATCACGTTGCATTTGGGCTTTTCCCGCCCCATCGAGTTTCCTATCCCCGAGGGAATAGAGGTTTTTCAGGATGAAAAAAATAAGAATATTCTTATTCTGCGCGGCATCGATAAGCAACTGATCGGCCAGACCGCATCGGCAATACGCGCGTTTCGTCCACCAGAGCCATATAAAGGAAAGGGCATTCGCTATGTCGGCGAACATGTGCGGCGCAAAGTTGGAAAAACCGCTGCTGCAAAATCTTCATAATCTTTATGTCTGCACAGAGAGCTCATGATCATCGGCTGCAGTGCAAGAAAAGGATTCGTTCACGGATCCATGGAACGGCTTTGCGTCCGCGATTGAGTGTGTATCGGTCTCTTGTACAAATATCCGCGCAACTTATTGATGACGAATCCGGAAAAACACTTCTCATAGCTTCTTCCAAAGAGGCGAAAGCACCATTCACTGTCGCAGGAGCGAAGCAAGTGGGTGTCCTTCTTGCAAAGAAGGCGAAAAAAATCAAAATAACGTCTGTCATCTTCGACAGAAATGCGTATAAGTATCATGGAAGAGTGAAAGCACTGGCCGACGCAGCGCGCGAAGGCGGACTCCAATTCTAATTCCTCTTTCCATCCAACTTACCTACAATATTCACTTTACCCTCCTTACCCATAGCAAAGACTTCCCGCCCAGATAGGCAAAGACGCGATCGTCGTGAACCATCGGAATTCGCAGAGACGACGCTGTCCGTTGACCGCGTGACGCGTGTGGTGAAAGGAGGAAGACGTATGCGCTTTCGTGCCGTTGTTGTCGTGGGTAATCGCAAAGGAAAAGTGGGCATTGGAACCGGAAAAGCAAATGAGGTGCAGGCTGCCGTGCAGAAAGCGACCAAACACGCCAGGCGTGCAATGATGACGGTGCCTCTTGTTGGCGGGACTATTCCGCATGAGACCGAGGTCAAATTCAAGGCGGCAAAATTGCGTCTCCTTCCCGCTGCGCCGGGAACGGGCATGATTGTCGGAGGATCTCCTCGCATTATTCTGGAACACGCCGGCGTGAAGGACATTTTGAGTAAGCGCTACGGCACGACCAATGCGCTTGTCAATGCCCAAGCCCTGATGAAGGCACTGAAGACATTGCGACAACCGAAGTGATATTCCCCCTCTTATGTCTACGCATCTTGTGCCACTGCGTGATGGAAGAGTTGTTGAAATTGAGCGGCGTGGAAAGGAAGGGGGAGAGCCTGTGTACTATCTTCATGGGATTCCCGGTTGTGGTTATGAAGTGATTGTGGGCGAAGATTTCGCTAAGAAGCTTGATATGGAACTCTTCGGCGTCAGTCGTCCGGGAATCGGACAGTCGACATTTTGCAGAGAATGGACAGCAAGGGATTGTCCGAAGGATCTGGCGCAGTGCGCGGACTATTTTGGTCATGACCGGTTTTCTCTTCTTGCACAGTCCGGTGGATCTCCCTGTGCGGTTGCAAGTGCCGCTCTCTTGTCTTACAGAGTGAAAATGATGACCTTGGTCAGTGGCATGGCGCCGATTCAGAAACCGGGCGTGCTTTCCCGCATGCGGTTTTTTCAAAGGATGTTTATGACTGTTGCCGGACGTTGCCCCCCGTGCGTAACGGAATACAGCGTGCGGCGATTACAAAAGAAACTTATGAATGGCGAAGATGGTCCGCGTTCCTGTATTGATGAGATCAATGCGGGAATGCCTCCGATAGATGCTAAAGTTTCCAGCCGTCCGGAAATGCGCGAACTCCAGAAACGTCAGCTTATCGATGCCGTTCGGCAGGGGACGCGTGGCATTGTTCAGGATATTATCAATCTGGCATTGCCATGGCCGGTATCAGCAAAATGTGTGACCGTCCCGACCGATATATGGCATGGGCGTGAGGATCGGACAGTACCGCCGCTTTGCGCGACGTATCTTTCCCGTGACATGCCCCATGCAGAGATCATTCTGGTTCCCGGACAGGGGCACACCTTGCTCGTAGAGAAGATCGGGGAGATTTTGACGGAGATGCAGACGAAGATCAGGTTAGGGATATAAAAAGAAGGTTCGTCAGGTATTTGGGTATTGTGGGTAGAGGATTTTTCGCTTACTATTGGGCTCCAATGCTTCACACTCTCAAACCTTCTTCCGGCTCCAAGAGACTTCGCAAGCGTGTGGGAAGGGGAAACAGCGCCGGAGGAGGAACGACGGCGGGGAGGGGAACCAAAGGGCAACATGCGCGTACCGGAAAAGGCAGGCGCCTTGGTTTTGAGGGAGGGCAGACGCCTCTGATTCGCAGGCAGCCAAAACTTGGTGGATTTCGAAGCCCGAATCGGAAAGAATATGAAGTGGTGAATTTGGATGTTCTTGAACAGGTGCTCGATACAGGTGCATATGATACGGATGCTCTTCGAGAAAAGCGTCTCGTCTGCACAAAGAAACCGGTGAAAATTCTTGGATCGCGAGGAACAATCAAGAAAAAATTCACATTCACCGTCGATGCGGTATCGAAGGGAGCACGGGAAGCGATTGAGAAAGCGGGAGGAACAGTCATTGTAAAAAAGAGGACATAGCTTCCTCGTATGGTATGTTTACGTATCTCCGTCAGCTCTGGCACACCGAAGATCTGCGTCAACGCATCCTCTTCGCCTGCGGTATACTTCTTCTCTATCGCGTTGCCGCGCATATCACGATTCCGGGTGCGGATCCGTACGCGTTGCAACAATTCCTAACAGCGCGGGATGGAGGGGGGATTTTGGGAGTCTTCGCTGCGCTTACAGGCGGTGCGATTGATAATTTTTCCGTGATGCTTCTGGGGCTTGCTCCGTACATTAATGCATCGATCATCATGCAGCTCTGTACGGTTATTTTTCCAAAACTTGAATCGCTTGCAAAAGAAGAAGGAGTACAGGGACAACAGCAGATAAACAAATATACACGATGGCTCACGTTTCCTCTCGCCTTCATTCAGAGTTACGGATTTTTGATTCTTCTCAATCGTAGCGGAGTCGATCTTGTGTCGATTGCGTTCCCGGAAGTGCTTGGTCCGATGCTCTTTGTCACGACAGGATCTCTGATTCTTATGTGGTTTGGAGAACTTATTACTGAAAAGGGAATCGGTAATGGTATCTCTCTCATCATCTTTGTGGGGATTGTGTCCGAGATCCCCGCGCGCATGAGCGCGATTCTCTTTGCAGGAGAAGGAAAAATGGGGGCATTTTTCCTTTTTGCCGCACTCTCTCTCGCCCTGCTTGTTGTCATTGTTCTTTTCACGGATGCCCATCGTCTTATTCCGATCACCTATGCCAACCAGGGGGCGGGAAGGGGGGTGCAGGGGAATATTCCCATTCGTCTGAACCAAGCGGGAATGATTCCCATCATCTTCGCGATTTCCCTCATCACGCTTCCGGCAATCCTTGCCCAGCTTCTTGCGACAGCGCCGCGTTTTCAAGGATTCGTAAGTTTCATAAATCTCTACCTGAATGCGACCAGTCCCAGCATCGTCTATATGTTTGTCTATTTCCTGCTGGTTCTCGTGTTTACATATTTTTATGTGTCGGTCACGTTTCAACCAGAAAAGGTGGCGGAAACCATTCAAAAGCGCGGCGGGTTCATCCCCGGCGTGCGTCCCGGAAAACACACGGCGGAGATCCTTGCGAAAACCAGTAATCGTCTCAATCTTTGGGGAGGAACATTCCTCGGACTCATTGCCGTCATTCCGCTCGTTTTCACGCGGTATTCTACATTGAGTACCCAAGATCTCATCATCACGGGTTCCGGAATGATTATCATAGTCGGGGTTGTCATGGAATTGATCCGTCAGATCAATGCGAGAATGTTGGCACATGATTATGAAAAACTTGTGTAAATGTTTTTTTTGTAACCTTGATTTCTCTTGTTTTGCCACTATTCAGGACGCGCACGAAGGCTCGTGCGCTGGGGGATGAAATGATCATTCACCGTTGAGGGATGGTGAGTCCAGCGTACGATCCTTCGTGCGCTGGGGGGGAAACGCCATACTTCGCAACAGCATTCTTTTTCTCTATTCTATAAAAGTGGATCTGCTACTTTTTGGTATTCAAGGATCGGGAAAAGGAACGCAAGCACGTCTTCTTGCGGAAGAGTTTGGGTACGTCATTTTCGAAACGGGAGCGGAGTTGAGAAAGATCATCGCATCACAGACAACACTTGGCAAAACCATTGCTTCTTATACGGACAACGGTCATCTTGCCCCGACATCAATGGTGATGGATGTTGTGCACTGCACATTGGAAACAGTGCCTCTGGATCAGAAGATTCTTTTCGATGGTATTCCGCGCAGCATGGAACAAAAAGAACAATTTGATCCGATACTGATGAGTCTGGGACGGACATTCACCGGCATTGAAATTACGTTACCCGAAGAAGAAGTATTGAAGAGATTGCTTCATCGTGCAGAGAATCAAGGGCGTACAGACGATGCATCCGAAGCATCCATTCGCCGCCGCATAGAGATTTTCCGAGAACAAACCATTCCGGTGATCGATGCGTATCGTCGTGAAGGCAAGATCGTGGAGATCGATGGACAGGGGACGGTGGAAGAGGTGTATGAGCGACTGCATAAGGTTGTAGGTTGCAGGTTGTAGGCTATTCTTGCTTCATGTCCGAATTTGAAACATTTTCCGCCTCACAAATCGCATCACTTAAAAAAGGAGGCGCAATTTTGCGTGCATGTCTTGAGAACACAGCACTGTTGGTTGAGCCGGGGATCACGACAGGAGAACTGGATATGACTGCCGAAAAGTACATCCGCGATCATGGTGGTAAGCCCGCTTTTAAGGGTTACAATGGATTTCCCGGGACACTCTGCACGTCGGTCAATGAGGAGTGTGTTCATGGAGTTCCCGGAAAGCGGGTGCTTATGGAGGGGGATATTATTTCTCTTGATTGCGGTGTGCTCTTCGACGGTCTGTATACTGACGCCTGTGTTACGCTTCCTGTTGGCTCCATTTCTCCTGGGGCCCGTCATCTTATTGCGGTTTCAGAGGAAGCCTTGGCATCGGCAATTGCGATGATTGGTCCGGGCGTGCGGATTGGCGATATTTCTTCCTGTATCGAAAAGAGTGTGAGAAAGGGGGGCGGGGGCTGCACGCCGGTTCTATCACTTACAGGGCATGGACTCGGTTCCTCACTTCATCAATTCCCCGATATCCCCAATTGGGGGACAGGGGGGACAGGCGCTTCTTTGCCAGAATATACCCTTATCGCTGTAGAACCCATTGTTTCTCTGGGAAGTAATGATGTCCGGGCGGGAGAAGATGGTTGGACTCTTTCGATTGCCGATCATGCCCTTTCTGCTCATAGCGAGCATACTATCCTTGTCATTCCGGAGGGAAATATTATTATTGCATAATAATTCAAAAAAATTGCAATACTTTCTTTCCCTTTCTTTCATAAAACAGATCCAGATGCTTGATAAAGCCTTCAAAAGGGTTGTAGAGTGCTTCGCACCCTGCGGTTTTCTTTTTCTTGTGCGTTTTTGTGGCTAAGGATGTTATAGAGCTCATCGGCATTGTGGAGGAGTCCTTTCCCAATGCCACATTCCGTATTCGCATCTTAAGCCCGGAGGCCAAGGATCACGAACTCCTCTGTCATCTTGCGGGACGTATGCGTGTGTATCGTGTACACATTCTCCCGGGAGATCGCGTGAAAGTGGAAATGACGCCGTACGATATCCAGAAAGGACGCATTACCTATCGCTTCCGTTCGGATCAGAAAATAGAATTCGCTGATTCTCCCGCCTCATAATGTCCTATCGCTTCCTTCCCACCCGTTCATGAAAGTCCGTTCCTCCGTGAAACCAATGTGTAAGGATTGTCGTCTGGTTCTTCGGCGCAGCGGCCAGAAGAAAAAAATGATTCGCCGCATCGTCTGCAAGAATCCGAAGCATAAACAACGACAGGGCTGAATCTCCTTTATCTGCTCACCTCGCTCCTCATGGTCCGTATCTCCGGTGTCATCCTCCCAAATGAAAAACGCATCGTTATCGCACTGACGTATGTGAAAGGAATAGGACAGTCACTGTCGCAGAAGATTTTGCGGGAGCTCAACATTGATCCGGGCAGCAAGACGGATGCCTTAAGTGAGGAGCAGGAGGCTCGCATTCGCGCGCGTGTGGAACAAGAGGTGACGGAAGGGGAATTGACGAGGAGGGTTTCCATGGAAATCAAACGCCTGCAGGATATCGGCACATGGCGAGGCAATCGGCACAAGCGTAAACTTCCTGTTCGTGGTCAGACATCCCGTCGGAATGCACGCACCAAGCGGGGAAAGAAACGATCAGGACTCTCCGGTCGCACAACTCTGACGAAGACATAACAACTTTTTTCCTGCAACTTCTCCCCTACAATCTCTCTTCTGACTCATGGCTGCTCCAGCAAAGAAACCAAAGGCACGAAAGAAGAAAATCAAGCGTACCCTCCCGAAAGCGCGCGTCTGTATCAGAGCGGGAGAGAATAATACGCTTGTGACAATTACAGATCTTGATGGGAATGTGCTTGGATGGTCGAGTAGCGGCTCGTCGGGTTTTGAGGGGACTCGTAAATCCACTCCATATGCGGCAAAAATTGCCGCAGAAAATGCCGTCGAAAAAGTTCGTTCTTATGGAATCACATCGGTGAATGTTGAAGTCAAAGGTCTCGGTCCCGGTCGTGAGCAGGCGATTCGCGGCATACAGACTGCGGGACTCGATCTTGATCAGATTATCGATCGCACTCCTATCCCTCATGGCGGTTGCCGACCCCCTCGGCGGCGGCGAGTGTGATTCTTTCCTCTTCACGTCAATCATGAAATATACAGGACCAAAAGCACGGCGTTGTCGTAGACAGGGAATGAACCTCTATGGTGCAGATAAGTACGACAAAATCCTCCAGCGCAAACCCTATCCGCCGGGAAAAAGTCCGCGTGCACGTTTGGGACGCCTCTCCGAATATGCCAAGCAATTGAAAGACAAACAGCGTGCGCGCGATGTCTACGGGCTCTCGGAGAAACAATTCTTCCGTACATACAAAGATGCGACGATTATGCAGGGACAAACAGGAGACAATATGAAGCAGCTCCTTGAACAACGTCTGGACAATGTGCTTTTTCGTGCGGGATTGGCGCGTACGCGCATGGAGGCGCGGCAGATTGCCGCACATGGCCATGTACTTATCAATGGTATCCGTGTGACCATTCCTTCGTATCGGTTGCGTCCGGGACAGGTGATCACTCTTCGTGATCGAAGCAAAAGATCGCCGCTCTTTGCGGAAATTCTTGAATCGCACGAAAAGGTCATCCCGCCGTCATGGATGAAGATTGACCCCAAAGAGGTGCGTATCGATATCCTCTCTCTACCCGTCGCCGATGACGCCGAACAGATTGTGGATGTGCGTCAGGTTGTGGAATTTTATTCACGAACGTAATTCTTTTTTTTTCTCTTCTTCTTTCTTCTATGCACATCATCCAGGAAGAAATCGGTCTCCCAACTTTTTCCGCAACTGCCGCGGCAGGACAGGGGGGTGATGCCCATAAAATATTTGTCATTTCTCCTCTTCCACCGGGATACGGAATGACGTTGGGCAATGCGTTGCGTCGCGCGCTTCTTTCCAGTTTGCCCGGCGCCGCCGTGACTGCGCTTCGTATGCATGGCATGCAGCACGAATACTCTGTCATGGAAGGCATGAAGGAATCTGTGCTTGATATCATGCTGAATGCCAAAGAGCTGTGCCTCAAAAAGCACAGTAAAGATCCAGAAGTGATTACTATGGAAGCAAAGGGTCCGAAGACGATCACGGCTTCCGATCTCAAAGTATCGTCCGATATTGAAGTGTTGAATCCCGATCTTGTTCTTTGTACTCTCGACAAGGGAGCGTCGGTACATATGGAGTTCACTGTCGAAAAAGGTGTGGGATACATATCGGCCAATGAACGCAATCGCAAAATGAATCAGCCGGGGCTCATGTATGTCGATGCCGTTTTCTCTCCCGTTCGTCGTGTTCGATATCACGTGGAAGCAACACGTGTGGGACAGCGAACGGATCTGGAGAAGCTTTCCATGGAAGTGGTGACCAACGGCGCTCTGACTGCCGATGAAGCGGTGCAATTTGCCAGTCAGCTCTTACAGAGCTATTTCAGCTATTTTGGGAGCGAAGAGAAGATCGAGCCGGAATTTATGGCGGACTTTACGCGTTCGAAATCTGATGATGAAGATGTTTCTCGATCCGGCGCCGGCAGCAGTTCTTCAAAGGAGAGCTACACGCCGATTGAGATCTTAAATCTCTCTCCGCGAACGTTGAACGCACTTATTAATGCCGGCGTGGGTTCCATTGAACAGCTTACAAAGTGCACGGAAACGATGCTTGGAAACTTCAGGGGATTCGGTGCGAAAGCACTGACGGAAGTCAGAACGACTCTTGCCGGACGAGGCTTGAAACTTTGCGATGATGCTTCTGACAACTAATATCTTTTTTCTTTTCTATGCGACATAAGAAGTCACGAACGCGGCTCACGCAAAAACCGGCCCATGCGCGGATGCTTCTTCGCAATCTTACAACGGCCGTGCTTCTCTACGAATCCGTACGGACGACGCATTCGCGCGCACGCGCGGTCCAGCCGATGGTTGATCGGGTCATTCACATTGCCAAAACACGCGAGCCGCGCATTGCGATTCGTTCGATCAATCAGATTGTCACTGACAGGAATGCCTGTCGCAAAGCGATAGAGGTCTATCGTGAACGATACGCCGATCGTCAATCGGGGTTCACTCACGTCAAAGCGGCAGGAAGCAGAAAGGGAGACGGGGCGAAGTTGGTGGATATTACGTTATCTCCCGTTTCTTCATGAAAACATCCACTCTCAAACCTTCGGCGCCGCGCTGGTTGATTATCAATGCAGAGGGACAATCTCTTGGACGCATTGCAACGACTGTTGCCGTTCTTCTTCGCGGAAAACACCGGGAATACTTTTCACCGCACCAAGTGTATGGCGATCATGTCATTATTCTCCATGCGGAAAAAATCGCATTTCCCGAAAAGAAATGGCATCGAAAGGTCTATTATAAGCACACCGGGCATACGGGACATCTGAAGAGAAAGACGCTGCAGGAAGCATTCGAAAAAAGTCCCCGGTGGGTCATCGAACATGCGGTGAAGGGTATGCTGCCTGCAAATCGCCTTCGAGCTGTCATGCTCAAACGCTTGCATGTTTTTGAAGGAGCAGAGCACACGTTTGCCCCTCAAAAGCCGCAGAATGTTTCGCTTGAAGGTAAAGGTCTGATCGCGGTAGAATCTACCTCCTGAATATGACTTCCTCGCGTCAATACTTCTACGGCCTTGGCAAGCGCAAGACATCCATCGCGCGGACGAAACTCTTCCCGAAAGGAAGCGGTGAAGTGGCTATAAATGGCCATGCGCTGAAGAAATATTTTTCCGGCATGGACAGTGAGAATGCCATTGCACCATTGATGCTCTTTGCAAAAGAGAACGATTTTGATGTGGAAGCAATGGTTGAGGGAGGAGGAAAGAGTTCGCAATCAGATGCCGTGCGTCTTGGGATCAGCCGCGCACTTCTCTTGAGCGATCCTGAAATGCGTCTGGAATTAAAGCGAGCGGGATTCCTGCACCGTGATCCGCGCATCAAAGAACGCAAAAAACCCGGACTCAAGCGCGCCCGCAGAGCACCGCAGTGGCAGAAACGATAAAGAGGGATTCGTAACCTTGATTTCTCTTATTCCAGCGCACGAAGGATCGTGCGCTGGACTTACCATCCCTCAACGGTGAATGATCATTTCATCCCCCAGCGCACGATCCTTCGTGCGCGTCCTGAATAAAGGAAATTTGAAAGAAATGTGGCGAAGGCAGGCTTTGCCTGCCTGTAGCCACGTGAATCTTGTCAAATAGCCATCTTCATGTAATACAAACTGGTTCCTTCCGGATTTTCCAATACGAACTGTGCATCGACGGTGGAGAGTTGAATAATCGTCCGGCACATTTTTAGAAGCATCTGGGGAGGAAGCCCCACGCCGTGCTCAAGGCATGTGGCACAGAGTCCGGCGGCGTCTTTTGATGCAATGAAACGACTGCCTTGTTCGAGAATAGAGCTCTGCAGGCATTCTTGCAGTTGAAAGACGTACTGTTCCACATACTGCTCCAGTTGTTCGATGGGCAGGTCCTGAATTTCAGGGAGCGCTTCGAGAATATCGAGATCGCTATTAATGGCATGGGCGATGCAGGCTTCGATGGACATGGGTTTTTATGGGTATGTGTGTTTTTTTAGGTAGCCAATCATTATACCAAATTTGGTGGGCAAAAACAAGACCGTGTATTAGAGTACGAACCATGAAGAGAGTTCTTGGCATTTGTATCCTGTTTTTTGCGGTGGCATTCCTTATCTATGGAAAGTCGCTCGGAAACCTCTTCGTTCGTTGGGATGACAGTTTGCTGATTTATGAAAACCCGATTATACGAGAGATATCTCGGAAGACCGTCAAAGCGGCCTTCACGACCTACGACCCGGAGCTCTATGTGCCACTGACGATGATCAGCTATCAAATCGACCATCTTCTGTGGGGAATGAATCCCTTCGGATTTCACTTGACGAATCTGGTGTTGCATACGATGAATGCGCTACTGGTGACAGTATTTATACAGTTACTGATGCGAAGATCACCCTATCACCTCTTACCTGTTCTCTGCGGTCTTCTCTTCCTTGTTCATCCTCTCCACACAGAAGCGGTTGCGTGGGCGAGCGCACGTAAAGACGTGCTATCGAGTTTCTTCTTTCTGTTGAGTGTGTGCAGTTATCTCCAATGGAGGGGAAGAGAGAATGGGCAAGCGGGAAGCGGGAAGCTCTTGTATTCCTTCAGCATCTTTGCCTTTGCCTTGGGGTTACTGGCAAAAGTTTCCATCATCATGCTGCCGGTGATTCTTCTTCTGATTGAATGGCTTCTGTGTCATCGACGTCTCCTTGCATCGTCCTTCGTGACGATCAGCCGTCTTACTCCCTATTTCTTGCTGTCTGTCATGTTCGGCATCGTTGCGCTCTTTGGGAAAAAAGAACTCGTGACCATCCTGACACCGTGGGAGACGGTTCTCATGGCGGGAAGAAGTGCGATGTTTTCTTTGCAACATCTCTTCCTGCCCATCGGTCTATCGCCGATTTATCCATATAATGATGCGATACATATCGGCACTCCCGATCTTTTTACTGCGCTGGTGATTGTCATGGCGATTACGTTTCTCACCCTCTTTCTTAAAAAATATCAATGCGTACTCGCCTTTTCCTGGTTCTTTTTTCTCCTCACCCTTGCACCCACTTTCACCACCTTTGCAAAAGCAGGTGATGTGTATGTGACATCCGACCGATATGCTTACCTCCCCTCCATTGGGATATTTCTGATGTTTGGATTATTCTGTCATTGGGTGATGCGCAAAGTACACATGAGGTACGCTCCTGCACTTTTCGCAGTGATTATTTTGCCACTCTCTGTTCTTTCTTCAGAAGAAGCACAGATTTGGAAGGATAGCGAGGCGCTCTTTCGTCATGTCATTATGCTGTATCCGAAATCCGTCGCCGCACAGAATAACTTAGGCATTATTCTTCTGAAGCAAGGAGATGTCCTTCAGGGAAAAGAGCATTTCGAATCTGCACTGAAGATTCGCCCTTACGCCAAATCGCATGTGAATCTCGGAGATATTTTTCGTATGCAAAGGCAATGGACAGAGGCCGTTTCCGAATACGAAAAAGCACTCGCGATTGATCCGGAGGAAGGAGCAGCGCACTTCAATATCGGCCTCGTATACGCTGCACAAAATTATCTGGATGATGCGAAAGAAAAATTTGAAATCGTCATCGCCATCGATTCCAAACATATCGGCGCATTGAATAATCTCGGTGCAATGGAGTTTCAACAAGGGAATATCGAAAAAGCACGGAGGATGTTTGAACGTGCTTTAGAGATTGATCCGGGATTTATTGATGCCCAAGAAAACCTTCGTTTGATCAACGCTTCGTGATTCTAAAACCTCCTTTACAAATGAAATCGTTGCTCCCGCGCATCCTTCACGCGACCATCTTCATGAATCGGGCGAGGATATTTCTCTATAACCTCTTCAAGTTTATCGAGTAACTTCACCGGATCATCATCAAAAACCATATTAGGTGGAACCTGTCTTTTGCAGAGATCGACAATAATGTGTGGCACAGAATTACTGATACCGCCCGTACTCGTCAAAACGCCGACAGGATGTCCTTCATCAAAAGCAATAATAAGTTCATTGAGCGTCCCCACGCCACCACCAACAATGATCGTTCCATTGGAAGAGCGGATATTGATGATGTCACGCTCCATGAATCCCATTCCTGTGTAGATCATCATGTCATGCTCATGGGGATTTTTATATTCTTGTTCATGTTCCTCTTCGGAAAATGCCGGTGAGATGCCAACGGTGAATGCTCCTTCCTCTTTTGCTCCAAGCAGAGCCTCGTTTGGCAAACCAGGTGCGGAGCCATCGATATAGATGTACCCCCGTCTTCCAATCTCACGACCTAATTCACGAGCGATGTCCCGTGTCTTTTGATTTTCCGTTTGCGGCCCTTTGGCGCTGCCCATGACGCCAATCTTGATCTTGTGTGTGTGGTTTTTCGATTTCATGAAATCTAATCATTATAGCATTTTTCTGCTTATTTTACAATTTACCGCAAATACTTGTACTTATTGATGTTATGTTCCTCATTCGTTTTGGCATAACGAATGACGCCATCCCATCCATGCATGTAGTACCAGTACTGCGATGCTTTTGGAAAGAGCGCTGCTTTGATACTCTGCAGTCCCGCACTCGCAATGGGACCCGGCGTGAGACCGGCAAATTTACGGAGATTATATGGAGAATTGGTATTCAGATCCATGGTTGTGAGAACACCGGTTTTCTTGTCCTGAATATAGCGCACTGTCGCATCCACTCCCAATCCCATCCCTTCATCAAAACGCTTCCAGAGTATGCCGGAGACCATGGCACGTTCGTCATTTGTCCGGGTCTCCTTCTCAATCAGCGCCGCCATGGTGATGATTTCATGAAGAGAACGATTTGATGCTTCAATGTCTCTATGGAAACTGTGGACAACTTGCGTGCGAAATTCACCAAGCATGCGCTCGAGGAAAAACTTTGAAACAAAATTGCTCGGTTCGACGTAGTACGTATCCGCAAAGAGATATCCTTCCAACAGTCCTCCTCGTTCTGCAAATTCTTCACGTTTCTCAAAAGGCAAAAAATCAAAGGAGGAGAAATCACACACACGAGCACAATCAAGAACATCACCGGGCTGGCTCAATTTCTCTTCTGCAAGGAGGGCATCGATGTCTTTTACGGTAAATCCTTCTGGGATTGTTATGCGAATCTCTTTGCTCTTTCCTGTTGCAAGAAGATCTAACACCTCGCTGGCATTCATAGATTGATCAAAGATGAATCTATGATCAATCTATGAAGATCCGAGACCATTGAAGGCGATAGAGAGTTTAAATGCGGTTGGTGAGCGAATCATGTTCTTTTCTGCAAGAAGCTGGGTAATACTCTCCACACTCATTCCTTTCTCAATCGTAATCTGCTCCCGCTTCGCATCGACCTTGTTCACGGGCCCAAGAGCATGGGTATACCAAAAATAGGAACCGATTGCAGCGAAGACGAGTATGAGAAAAAATTTTCGCATAGCAGTAGCATATCATTGTCCACCCAATCCCAATTCCCCCATCACATCCTTCATCTTATCGGCGGCGTACGCCTGTGCTTTTTTCATGCAGCGATTGATACAATCCACAATATCATTGCAGAGTTCTTCATGGGAAGGCGACTGATGTATAACATCAATAGATAACACTTCCTGTTCTGCGTTTGTGGTTACGCGCACATATTTTCCTTCCGCTTCCACCTGTACGCTTTTCAGTTGCTTCTTTACGCGTTTTGCATCCCTCTGCAGCCGATACATATCCCGCATTTTTCCGATTCCCATGCGACATATGGTATCGAAAAATCCCTTGAATACAAAAAGATTTAATTCTGTGCTTTTGGACAATCGATCACATTCATCCGCATTTCTCGGCTATGACGAAACGGAGTGGAGAAGCGGAAACGATACTCCCCTTTCATCGATGGCGTTATCGAGAAGAAATCTTCCGGCGGCACCCAATCCTGCACATTCTCAATCATTCCGTCAGGATAGATGATCGAACGAATAACGAACCACTTGTTTGCACGCAACGCAAGGGTCTGTCCAAGAGGGAATGTATGTGGAACGCCGCGATGAAAGCGGTACGCTTTTGTAATGCGTTTTTGGTAACGTGTCTCCCCATCCCCGCAAAGACCGGCGAGATTTTTATTACCGAGCCGCTCAAAGCGCGCATGAATCACACCACGCGAGTGATCGGCAATCTGCCGGAAGGCTGCAAAACTTAAATCCATATCGCGGCCATCTATGTACGGGCCGCGATCATTGATGCGTACAACAACACTTTGATGATTCTCCAGATTCGTCACGCGCACGAGCGTATCATGCGGAAATGTTCGATGTGCAGCCGTGAGTTCATGCATATTAAATGTTTCCCCGAATGCGGTTCCCTTCCCGTGAAAATCATCCGCATAGAAACTCACTTCGTGTACTTCTTCCTGCAACAACGTATCGATCTTCGTCATCAATGCGATCAAACGTTCTTCTGTAACAAGACCGAAAAGATCTTCTTCCTGCGAAACAATCGGATATCGTCCGAGCATAACCGAAAGATCTTCATATTCCATATCATCAGGATCGGCGATGTTGCGCGTACGAAAGAGCCATATGAGCGCATCGCGGACAACGAGCGCATCATCGGGATAAAATTCTTCTTTATCATCCAGAATTTTTCGTCGCTTTGCCCACGTGATTTCCAGATACCCGTCATCAAATTCCTGAACATCGCGAAACGGTTCGGTCTGCATTGTCTCCAACGCCGGTCGCAGAATGCTCGACCAGATAAATAAAAAACCCTCACGACGCGCAAGTATATGTTCTTCTCCCTCCTGCGCATGAACAAGAGGTATAAGAATAAAAAATGCCGATATGAGAAAAAATGTATTCAGGAATAAAGAATGCTAAGCGAAAAATTCTCAATGATCAATGATCAGTATCAATCAGAGCACACCCCACCCCTCCGCACGCACCGCATTGTAAAGATTCATAATGCGATCTCTATGAAGAGCGCGAAGAGTGGCCGGTCCGGCGAACTCGGCACCATCATCATTTGATCCCGTAATCACGCCTCTCTCCAATTGATATTGCCCGACTGCACGCGCCGTCAGTGCACCAAAAACGCCGTTGATCTCTTTCTCCGGAAAAAATCCATGCTCCACAAGAAGACTTTGGAGAAGCCGAACATCATTCCCTTGCTCTCCTCGCCCGAGAAACTTCTCAATCAGTTCTCCGCGTTTTGCCAAAATATTGACGACGTTCTGACGATCGAGAAGTTTTCCCGCATACCACTCCACCCACACTCGTCCAAGAACCGCCTGCAGGATACGACTTGTGATGGGACCGATGTGTCCGGCACCGGAACTCGTTTCATCGCTCGCAAGTCCATAATCTTTTTGAAACGAAAGAATCGCTTGAAAAGTCAGATCGTCATACAGACCGTTTGTGCGACCATGGTAGTAGCCCAGCCGTCGCAATGTTCTCTGTATAAATCGGATACTATCTTCATTTGCATCTGAAGAAATATACGGAATATCCTGACGTTTCTCTTTCCAAAGACGTGCGGCAACAAGTGCTGCCCCCGTGCGCTCCGTCAGCGCATCATCCGGTTCGTCGAGATGAAAATCCGTGAGAAATGCGCGCAAGCTCTCGCGCGTCAGATCATCAAAGACCCCTGTCACACCTGCCCGATCATATCCCGCTTCCTTGAGGGCTCTTTGTAATTCCACGACAGATATGCCGCGCTGTCCATACTTCGGCCGCAATGCAGGAAGACCGATCTGGGCGGTGCGGTACTGGTTCAAACGATCAAGATCAAGAGGAATTCTCTGTAAATCCACCGATGCTTTGAGTTGTGATGCCGTCGCCGACGGATAGACCGTTCCACGCATCTTTTGAAGCCCAAACATGAATGCCCGTGCGAGGCCTTCTTCCCCTTCGCCCACCCAGATATCCAGACGATCGGATCCATCCTCCATTCCTCGAATGGCGCCGCCGCGATCATGAACAATGAACGTTCCCAGTCCCGGTAAAATAATTCGTGTTCCAAACGGATAGCGGGGCGGAGCCGCGATCATCCCCGCATAGACCTCTGTGCCGTCGGCCGAGCGCATACCCTGGCCGTTGTAGACGCGATCTGCTTCGAGCCCTCCCAAGACATAGCAACATTGATCGGGCTTTGGCGAGTAGTAGGCCGTAATGAGAAATTCCTGTTCAAACTTTTCTCCCGGAAATGGCTCGTTACTCATCGTATGCATCGGCGTTACCGCCACGAGAAACACGAGAATGACGACAAGATGTATGGGTATGCGTTTGAGCATAAATCAGATCAGTATAGCACAAATTATTGCACATATACCATGCTCTCCACTCGCATGCCAAATCTCCCAGGAAAGTACACTCCCGGTTCGATCGTAATCACTTCGCCTTTGAGAAGTTTTTTTGCGGGGGCATGCGCGGAAATCGTGATACCTTCATGCACTTCCAATCCAATGCCATGCCCAAGCGCATGCGTAAATGCTTCTTCCATGCCATACGTTTTAAGTATATCGCGTGCAACACGATCAAGTTCCTGATTGAGCACTCCTCTTTTCGCACAAGCAACAGCTGCATCATGTGCCTCACAGACTGCCATAAAGGCTTTTTGTTGATCGTGTGTTTTCTGTTCTGTGAAGTACACCATGCTTCGATCACTGCAGTAACCGGAAACGACAATTCCCATATCGATTTGCACAAGATCTCCCTTTTTTAGTCGCCGATCTGTCGGATGATGATGAGGACGACTTGTATTCCTTCCAAAAGCGACGATGGGATCAAAACTGAAACGCTCGGCGCCAAGCTCCTCTGCAGAGACCCGCATCTTCCATGCAAGTTCTTGTTCTGTTGGCAACATTCGCAATGCCACAGGAATACGTTGAAGAATCTGTTCTGTGATGATTTCTGCTTTTTTCAGACAGTGGATTTCGTTTGCTTTCTTGCATCGCCGAATCTCTTCCGCAATTCCCAAAGACGGCCGAAACTGCACTTTTGTAAACCGCTTTTTCCATACATGAAGCCGCGCAACGGAAACGTGTTCTGCTTCGAATGCACACGATTTCAGACGATTCAGTATGGGTTCCAATTCATCACATCCCCGCACCTGCACGTTTTTTTTAGCAGTATCTCGCGCCTCTTCCCTATATCGACTATCGACAAAGAATTGCATGGAACGCGGCATACAGAGAAGAAATCCGCTGCTTACCTGTACACCCGTAAAATAGCGTATATTTATAGGATGTGTTATAAGTATATTTTGATGCAGGGATGCACGCATTGAACGATGCTGGCACAAAAACAGGAATTTTGCTATAATAATTCGATAACCTTTTCATAGAATTTCCATATGAAACACATATTTCTTCTCGGGATTCTCTTCTGCACGATCTTTTTTGCACCTCTTGCAGACGCCGCCGCAGTTTTTCAGGGCGGCGGTTTGGACGCCGGTGTGAAGAAAGGGTCGCAAATTCAGGGCGTGACAAAAAAAGAGCCGCGTGAAATTATCACGGGCATTCTCAAAAAGGTGCTCGACTACACAGCACTCGCTGCATCGATTGCCATCGTCACTGCCGGCCTCTTTTCTATCTTCAGTTTCGGCAATGATCAAACGAAGGAAAAAGCGAAAACCATTCTGATCTACACTGTTGCTGGGTTGGTTCTCATTCTTCTTGCACGCGGTATTGTGACATTCGTTACACAAATTGAATAAGATCTTCATGGAACGCGCACTGACACAACGCTGGCTGGCCGTCCTCGGAAGTTTTGCTCTACTCATTCTCATGTCGCTGGGAACGCGCGGCGTTTTTCTCATAGGTCAGGCGCTGACGGGTGACACTCCTCTCCCTGTAGAATCCGTGCAACTTTCTACGGGAGACATTCTCGAAATTCTTCCCGTTCACGATCTGCATTTTCCGCTCTACAGTTGGATTCTTACACAGGAACGGACATTTCTCGAGGCAAGTCAGGATCGCGTCTTTCGCACACGTCTGATCAGCCCTGGCATGTACACGCTGAATGCGGAAATGTCGACGGCTGATCGCAGTCAACAAATCCGGCGCATCTTTCGAATTGAAGTCGGAGAAAAGTCGGCAATAACAACAAGCGAAAACATGGAAATCATTCTTGTTGATTTTGAAGAGACAGATTCGTCTCCATTTATTCTTTCGGATGAAACGCATGTTCTTGGCTTATATCCTTTACAAAAAGATATTCTCCCGATCAACATCGATCTCGATACTCAAAATGATGAGAACGGAGACGGTGATACTCGCAATGACACCAATAATGACGACACATTCTTTTACAGTGCCGGATCTCCGCTTTTTTTGTGGTTCGTCGATCTCGAGAGTCATGATCTCGTGATCCATCGCACGGATGCCAATGGCATAATACAGGCACAAACACTTCGTGTTCTTTCGCGTGATTATGCCAAAAAACAAGGACTTGCCGCCCTATCGATTGATTTCATACCGACGCAAATGGAACCATTTGTCTATCAATTCAGACCGAACTTTCCCAATGGGAATATTCCGACCATTCCCATTCTCTACGAATGGACATTCGGTGATGGACAGACAAGCCTTGAAGAACGTCCGACACACACATACGAAACTTCCGGAACATTCACTGTCACTGTAGGAATAAAAAATCTCATGACCGGAGAAAAAATCGGATCACACACGCGCGAAATCTTTCTTGCTGTCCCAGAAACTCCCGTGGAAGAAGGAACCCAAGAAAATGGTCGCTCCATTCTCGGCGTCGCCTTCGTCACACTTCTTGTTTTTGCCGTTCTTTCCGGTGGAGGATTTGGAATGATGATGCTTCTTCGACACATCCAGGCAAAAAAGCAATCTTCAACACAGCCCTCGTCGACTTCGAACGTACGACAAAAAGAAGAAACTATGGAAGAACAGCCTCCGGCAACACTGCTTCCTGATTCTACAACAAAGCCGGATTGGCTTACAGAAAAGCCACGCTCTCTGCCAAAACCTATAACGCCTCCACCTTCTCCGGCTGCAGAAAAACTTCTCCGAACTTCACCTTTTGTTCCTCCAAAGCCATCCCCAACTCCATCACCATCATCGAAAACCGTACAGCCTTCGATGCCACCTGTACCAAAACCTTCAGCACCCCCTCCTCCGGTTCAGAAGCCAGCTCTTTCACCAAGTGTGCAACAGCCTCCAAAACCAAAGCCTGTGTCTCCTCCTGAACAACAGTCGCTGCCTCCCATACAGAAATCACTATCACCATCTCCCACCCGTGAACCAGAGCAAAGCACGGTTCAGGACATCACAGCATCACAAGCAACCCCGCCGATACAGGACTCTAAAAAGATAACAGACGTAAAAGAAGATAATAAAAAACAAAATATAAATAATGCCAGTGCAACACAAAATCCACAGGACGTGAACGAAAAAAAGCCTTTACAGCAGAATGATGCTTCGAAGAAAAGCCAGTAATAGGTTATGGATTATTGACAGAGAAATGCGGCATAGACCATGATGATCGGTACTGCTACTTCTACATCATCGCTTTAGGTCGATCGCTGCAGCGATCTTTCGGGTGTAACACCCAGAAAAAGGAGATTTTTATGAACAACAAAAAGGGAATCAGCGGAGTGGCGGCCTCTTTCATTGCCCTTGTGGTCGCACTCCTGCTGCAGATCGGCGTGAATCTCACGCCGCTCAGCAAGCACATCAGCCAACACGTGCCGGGAACGTACGAGTACGACTCGGCCAAACAGAAGGAGCTGCTCGAGCAGCATCAACTGCTCTCCGAAGAGTACGCGCGCTTCAACTCCACCCTCGAACTGTCCCGGGGCCCGGATACCGAGTGGAACAGTCTTTCGCAGTCCGAGGCCGTTTCCTATCTGCAGAAGGTCCCCGACTACAACAAGCGCGGCGCGCAGTACATCATGGCAAAGAGGGCTCTGCCCACTATCTACAACCTGCCGGATCTGCAGCTTCTCCCCACATCGCCTTCGTCCATTTACACGATGGCCGGGGGGTACCAGCATAAGGTCCTCGTCCAAAAAAACGAATAATGAGTGTGCTGAAGTAGCAGGGGCCCACCTCGTTGGTGGGCCTGTTTTTGATATGTGGAATTGTGTAGCATATTTCTTGGAATGGCGAGCGTAGCTCAGTTGGGTCGAGTCCGTTTCGGACGAGCACAATACAAGACATGCATCATGCTCTAACCAACTGTCAGTTAGCATTCATTTGGTATCATGTACATCTATGGCGAGCGTAGCTCAGTTGGGTCGAGTCCGTTTCGGACGAGCACAATACAAGACATGCATCGTGCTCTAACCAACTGTCAGTTACCATTCATTTGGTATCATGTACATCTATGGCGAGCGTAGCTCAGTTGGTTAGAGCGTCCGGTTGTGGTCCGGAAGGTCGAGGGTTCGAAACCCTTCGCTCGCCCCACAGATCATCCACGGTCAGCACGGAAGCACAGCAGACACTCCAAAAACACTCCAGCTTCGACAGCGAAAGCTTGAAGGGTTCTTTGAATTTTGGGTCGTAGATGTTGCGGATGCGAGGCATGAAAAAGAGACATTTACCCAAATAATGCAGAATGCGTTCCGGTACGTTGGGCAACGAGAATAAGTTCTTTTTCCCTCCGTTCATAGACGAGGAGCCAGTCACCTTGAATGTGACACTCGAAGAAACCTTGCATATCTCCATGGAGACGATGATGACGAGGAGATGCATCCAGTATTTCGCCATCGGCAAGTTGTTGGATGATAGTATGCAACTTCTGTAGATCGTATCGATCGGATTTGTCGAGACGACGGAAATCACGAAGAAATGCTTTGGTATACACTACCGCGTATTTCGTTCCTTTTTCGATTTTGAGCATTTTTTTACCGGCCACTCGCCGAGGATATCACGAAACAGTTCATCAACGGAATGGAATCTCTTCCCGCTCTTTCGTGCCTCCTCTGCTTCCTTCAACATTTTTCGTTCTTGAGCAGGAGTAAATCCGTTTACTGTTCGGAGTTCAAACGGGATACTGCCAGTGACGACAATCTGTCGCAGATAGACGTTGATCGCACTACTAAGATCCAGACCAATGTCGTTTAGGATCTTCTGTGCATCCTTTTTTAGCTTCGCATTTGTGCGGACTTGGATAGTGGTAGACATAGGATACGTAAGAAATAAGCACTATATAGTATACACAACACATTGAAAACATGTCAATACATTGTCAATACGATGTCATATGCAAAGAATACCTCTCAATGATCTTCCAATCTTCAACATTGCTGCTATGAAGATTATTGAGAGAAAGAGTATTCATCTGTATCTCGCATGGCAGATTGAACCCGGCGTCCTTGATGAGCCGCTCTTTTTCGTGCTCGGGAAACTCTCCGTAGAGTACGCTGATATGAGGAAGGAACTCCTCTTGTTTTTCAAAAAGCTTCTGTGCGCGTTCATTGAGCATGAACAGTTCCTCGGATATGCCTACACGAAGGTAGAGACACCTATTCCATTGCTTTCGGAGCTCTGCATGCAAAAGCATGAGCGGAAATGATTCCGCACCGGAAACGAGTTCCCGTACTCGTCTGCGAATGTCCAAAAGATTTCCTTCAATGTGTGCCAGAACTGTGCAATGGGGCGCAAAGAGCGGACCGCTCATTTGTTCACTCAATGTCATAATCAGTTGCCGGAGTTCTGTGCGCTTTGGCTCGGCGGGTTCCAGCCACAATGCATAGCCGAAATTTTCCATGGTGATCAATGGTAGAACAAAAGAAAGAGGCGTGCCATAAGCACGCCTCAAGAGAGCGGATTAGTACACTGGCTGTCGCAAGAGACAATCCAGCTGGCTCTCGAGCATGGAATTGTTCCCGTACATTTCTTGCTTAAAGCACAAGTTGCGGTAGGGCGGGACCGCAATGCGACAATTGATGACCTTGGGAAAATCTTTGACCGGGGTTTCACCCCGCGCAGGATCGTACGGCTCAAACCGTACATGAATACTGCCATCCTGCGATTGTTGAAGAGTATCCAGCATCAGTGGACACAGAACCGTGAACAGTACTCCACCTGTTAGATGATGATATGCCTCCTGAACAAAATATTTCGCCTGAATAAGGTCCTTCGCCCAGGAAACGGCTTCCCAGACGAGATCCGCTTTGGGCTTACCGGAAAGAACGAAGAGCGACGTTGTTCTTTCTTCCAGCTCCACTTGCGCCAGGATTTCAACGGTGTCCAGGCGACGACGCGGCTCCCCGTCGACATGTCGCTTCTTTCTTTTTCCCACCAATTGAGACAGATACCGAAGCATGGATGTCCTCCTTCGTCTGTTACGGGAATGCTCTGCCCACTCCCTGTGTGAATGATCACATAGATATTATGTCTATTACCCATATAAAAATCAATTATGGTACTTTTCTCATACGAAATCTTGCTGCTATAGTGAAAACTCTTTTTGACAAGGATACCGGTATGTCTCAAACACTTTTTCGTACACCAAAGGGGACCCACGATACTCTTCCGGAAGATCATCAATATTTGACCTATATCAAGAAGGCCGTCCGCCACAGGGCAAGACAAGCGGGATTTCGGCGCATTGATACGCCAATTTTTGAGAATCGTGCCATTTTTGAGCGCGGGGTCGGCGAGCACACGGATGTGATCGAAAAAGAACTCTACTTCGTGAATCCAAAAGAGAAACAGGAACAAACAGCAGAATTTGCTCTCCGTCCCGAATTCACGGCAGGCATCTGTCGTTCGTATGTCGAACATGGCATGCAACAACTCCCACAACCGGTGCAACTCTACTGCATCGGTCCCCTCTTCCGTCATGACAGACCCCAGAAAGGACGCTATCGTGAACATACCCAGTTCGATTTCGAAATTATCGGTATCAAGGATGCCAGTTTGGATGCACAACTCATCCAGATCCTTACAAAAATCTATGAAGATGTTCAAATTCTTGACCAGTTAACACTGCAGATCAATAACATCGGTATCGGCGAAAATCGACGCACATTCACAGAGGCATTGAAAGAATATTTCATCGGCAAAGAACGGCGCCTTCCAGACATCGATCGCGCGCGATTGGAAACCAATCCGCTCCGTCTCCTCGATTCCAAAGAAGAAGATACGCAATTACTTCTCAAAAACGCTCCCAAGCTTGATCAGTTTGTCGATGAGGAAAGCAAAGAATACTTTGAGACATTGTTGAAATATCTTGAAGTACTCGCCATTCCCTATGAAATCAATGCCGGTCTCGTTCGCGGTTTCGATTACTATACCCAACTCGTATTTGAATTTTGGGACAAATCCACCGGCGCACAAAATGCCGTCGGCGGCGGCGGGCGGTATGACGGACTCATCGAACTCCTTGGCGGAAAGCCAACGCCGGGAACGGGATTCGGCTCTGGTGTCGAGCGCATTATGTGGCAGATGAAGCAGGCAGGAGTACGAGTACCTCACAAAGATCACATTGACGTCTTTGTCGCACAACTGGGACCGGAAGCAAAAAAGAGATGTCTGCGGCTGATTTCGGAATTACGCGAGAAAGGTGTTCACACGCTTGGGGCCTTGGGTGAAGCAAGCCTCAAGAGCCAAATGCGTTTGGCAGATCACTTCGGCGCCGCCTTCACTCTCGTGCTCGGGAAAATGGAAGTAAAGAAGAACGTCATCATCATCCGCGATATGAAAGCCGGAAAGCAGCAAGAGATTCCCTTTGAAAAAGCAATCCCGCATATCATCAAACACATCGGAGCAGAGAAACTGGATACATATGTGCTACGGGATCAGATGGGAGGAGAATTTGATGAAGATTGATCGCAGGGAAACCAAGGTTTCCCCGCCACACTTCGCAACCCCGTTACACATCCAAATTCTTCACTCCCTTGGCGTGACTCTGGATGAATTTTTTGCGAGGGGCGACTTCGGATCCCATGAGCGTGGAGAAGACGAGGTTTGCCGCCTGTGCATCTTCCATCGTCACTTGCAGCATGATGCGGCGTTCCGGATCCATTGTCGTTTCCCATAGCTGCTGTGCCGTCATCTCCCCCAAACCTTTATACCGCTGAATATTCACACGCGGGCCACGCTTCTTTTGTTTCAAGTCATGTTCATCAACTTCCTGTGAGTCTTCTACAGACCCTGGCTCTTCGCTCTCCTCTATTTCTTCTGCTTCATTTCCCCACTCTTTCATGATCTCCGCCTTCTCCTCATCCGTATACACATAGCGCATATCTTTTCCTTTCTGTAATTTGTACAGAGGCGGTTGCGCAATATACATATGTCCATTCTCAATAAGCTCGGGGAAGTATCGGAAAAAGAAGGTGAGTATGAGCGTACGGATATGTGCTCCGTCCACATCGGCGTCTGTCATGATCACAATACGATGATATCGCAGCTTGCTCATATCTTTCACATCACCGATACCTATGCCGAGTGCGATAACAAGCGACTTGATCTCGTTATTGGCAAGCATGCGATCGAGTCGCGCTTGTTCGACATTCAGAATTTTCCCCTTCAGTGGCAGGATCGCCTGAAACTCGCGCACACGTCCCTGTTTAGCGGTTCCGCCGGCACTCTCTCCCTCCACGATATAGAGCTCACATTCCGCTGGATCTTTTGATGAACAATCCGCTAGTTTTCCTGGAAGCATCATGCCTTCCAAAGCGCCCTTGCGAATCACACTGTCACGAGCGGCACGAGCGGCAAGACGCGCGCGAGAGGCGAGAAGACATTTATTGACAATATTTTTTCCTTCAGACGGATGCTCTTCCAAATACTGCGCAAGCTGTTCGTTTACGACCGTTTCCACCGCTGTCTTCATTTCTGCGTTCCCCAGTTTTCCCTTCGTTTGACCTTCAAATTGCGGTTCGGGAAGGCGCACGGACACAACAGCCGTTAATCCTTCCCGTACATCATCAGCAGTAAGATTGTCATCCTTTTCTTTTAGAAGTCCATATTGTCTGGCATAGGCATTGATCGTTCGCGTAAGCGCCGCTTTGAACCCCGTAAGATGATGCCCCCCCTCGATCGTGTGGACGTGATTGGCAAATGACATTACGCACTCCTGAAAGGAATTCGTGTATTGAATGGCGACTTCCACATTTCCATCGGGCATCTCTTTTTCAAAAAAAATCGGCTCGCCGATCTTCTGGGAAGTTTCATTGAGATGCGCAACATATGCAGCAATGCCGCCGGCAAAACAAAACCGATAGAGCTTGGGGTATTTTTGGTCACCTTCTGGCCGTTTTCCACGCGCGTCCATCACCGAAATCGTGATACCACTTGTAAGATATGCCTGCTGACGCAGCCAGGTAAGAACATGATCGAGACTGAATTCCGTTGTGTCGAAAATTTCAGAGTCGGGCGTAAAACGGATCAGCGTTCCCTTTTTCTGTGTTTTGCCTTCGATTTTAAGCTCGAAAAGCGGTTTCCCCCGTTTATATTCCTGTACATGCACTTTTCCATCACGATAGACTTCTGCACGCATGTGAATGCTCAAAGCATTGACCACAGATGAGCCCACCCCATGAAGACCAGACGACACTTTATATCCACTGTCATCTCCACCAAACTTTCCTCCAGCATGGAGTGTTGTTAATACCACTTCGAGAGCGGATTTTTTGAGATGCGGATGCATATCAACAGGAATGCCGCGACCGTTATCCTCCACACTGACAGATCCATCATCATGGAACGTAATGATAATATGATTACAATAACCTGCCATGGCCTCGTCAAGCGAGTTATCCACGACTTCTACAATCAGATGATGAAGCCCCCGAGTATCGGTGGATCCGATGTACATTCCGGGGCGTTTTCGCACCGGTTCTAATCCCTCCAAAACCTGTATTTGCTCTGCTGTGTACTTCTTTTGAGCCATGCTTGGCGCAGTGTAGCACAGAAAAATGAAAAATGGATACTGTAAAAGTAGGTTGCCTTGGCTTTCTTCTCTTTCTATACTTTCCTTTGTATGGTTGTCTATGCTCGCAAAAAGAAAAGTGAAAGCAATGATTCGCTCCAACAGCGATTCAAAAAGCAGGTCCAGAAAACCGGCATCATGGGAGTTCTTCGATCACGATCCAGATTCTCCAAACCCAAAAATCGACTCACGCAGCGCAAGCGCGCACTGCACAGGGAAAAATTGCGGGCGGAGAATAAGAAGAAGCAATTTTATTCGGCGATGTAAAAGTTGTTCAAGGTACCTATAAGAACTCTTCAACGCACCAAGTCCAACGCTCGCAGCAATTGCTCATCCCGATCACCTTTTCCTTCAATAACAATATCGGGTTTGATGCCTACACCTTCAATCGTGCGTCCACCGGGTGTGAGCCATTCAGCGATGGTTAATTTCAGACTCGAACCATCCGTGAAATCCACAAGCTGCTGTACCGTTCCTTTTCCAAAACTCTGCATACCGATGATCTTCGCCCGATGATGATCCTGCAACGCACCGGCAACGATTTCTGAAGCGCTTGCGGATCCTTTATTGATAAGCACCGCAAGAGACACATTCTCTCCCAGCGTCGGCGGATCCCGCGTTATCTCTTCCTTTTCACTTGTTGGTGATAAAATAGTCGCAACTTTGGTTCCCAGAGGAAGAAAATTACTCACAACAATCTCTGCTGCATGAAGAAGTCCACCGGGATTGTTACGAAGATCCAGAACAAGTCCCGACACCTTCTTCTTTTGAAAATCAAGCATCAGATCACGAAATTCCCGTTCTGTAGTGCGACCAAACTGAATAATTTTCACTATGGGAATTTCTCCAATAAACGACACTTCGATCTCCGGAACGCGGATATTGTCACGCGCAACCGTCACATCAAATTCTCCGCCATTTCTGCGTATGTGCAGCACTGCAGTGGATCCTTGCGGCCCGCGAACCTGCTCTACGGATTCCATGAACCCCAGTCCTTTCAGGCTCGTACCATCAACGGACAAGATCTGATCACCGGGCAAAAGACCCGCCTTCTCCGCCGGCGAGCCGGGGATTGGAGAAAGGATCGTCAGAACACCATCGATGAATTCCACCTGTGCACCAATACCGGAGACTTCGCCATCGATGGACGTCGTGAATTCTCGCGTATTAATCGGACGCAAAAAAGTGCTATACGGATCCTTGAGACTCTCCACCAATGCTTCTATCGCCCTGTATCCCGCTTCCTGTTCATCAATCTCATCTCTGTGGATATAGAGCGTATTGATGATCTTCCACACAGACTGCAAAACGTCTTGCTTGGGAAGAATGGAGGACAGTGTCTCGAACGTGATCGTCACTGTAGGAATATCACCCTGCATTTCACGCGATACCGACTTCTCACCAATAAACCGTTGTAAAAGAAGAATGCCATCCCGTCCGGTCAGCACGCGACGCGCACCAAAGATATTCTCGCTGATGGGTTTTATCCATCCTTTCTCGACAGCAATCTGCACTGCACGTTCAACATCGGACCCGCGTTTGATATCAGAAAAGTTTTTCGATGTATCATCGGGAGACAGCCCTTTGAGTTTCGTCAGAAAAAGCACGGTTTCACCCCGCGTGATCTTTTGTGCCTGATACAAGTTCTCACCAAACTGTTTGAGTGCTCCTCGTTCGTGTGCCACTTCGACAAAAGGCTTCAGAGCCGTCGGTACGGGACGTGTGAATGGAAGCGGAACATTTGGACTTTTGGCCTTCAAATCAAGAAGCATCACTGCACTTCGAATCATTTGCCCGCGAGTGATTATGCCGTCGGCATCGATGCGCAAGACATCTGAAACAGAGGCCGCAAAGGCGGAAATCGGCAGGAGGAGAGACACGATGAAGGCGATGAATCGCAGATGCATAGGTGATGGAAATTGTACGTTTGAAAATGAAAAATGAAAATGGAAAATGAAGACGTGCGTATGCGGCTCAAATCGCTCTCATAAGCCATATATGGAAATAAATCCATTTTTATGCTATAATAATGAGATTCTGCCCGTATTCTCTATGGACTTCTCGTTCAGTAAATCCATCATCGTCCTCCTTGCGATTTGTGCTCTTGGAGCCTATGACCTTTCAGAACGGATGAAGCAAAAGACGCCACATCTCCTTTTTGCTTGTATTTTGGGAACAATCCTTTCTTTTGGCATTACGCGTCTGACCGATATTTTTATCCAACCGGGAAGAGAAGATCCCTATCTTCTGGCCTTTGCCTTCATTTTCATTGTGCTTCTCTGGAGAACATTGTTTGGTCCATGGGAAGTGCAAACAAAAGTCGTGGTTCTCGGCACATTCCTCTTCTGGATTACTTTTCAAATCTTCAATGACGACGATCCCATCGAACGCAACATGCGCTTCATAGCAGGAGGAGTTGCTCTCATCCCCGCATGTGTGTGGTGCATGCTTTTCCTTCGCTACCATCGGCAGCGCCTGGGTATCGTTCTTTTGATGTTCTTTGCAGGCATGCTTTCCACTGCTCCCATTCTCTTTTACGATCAACTTGTCCGACATGGCATCCGTCTCAATTTCTTCGCTTTTTCACTGACACCGGAAAGTTTTTCACGCTCGTCAGATCTTTTCATTTCCGGACGCTTACTCGGCTCTCCCGGCATCCGGTCAACAATACTCGCCACACTTCTTTCATTTGTCATTGTTGCGCTCATCGAAGAAATCAGTAAATTCTGGGTGCTGAAGAAAAACGGCCAGGCGTTCTGCAGCAGTATCGATGATGCCATTCAGTATGGAATCATCATTGCCATCGGATTCGCATTTGCAGAAAATATTCTCAACAGCAACTACTTCCTTGGATTCGTACGTCAATATCTTCTGAATGAAGCCTCGCCGGACATTATTGGTTTTTTAAGTAACGTGGCAGGGCGCTCGGTCTTAACCAACATGGTACACATTGTTTCTACGGGCGTACTCGGCTATTTCCTTGGCCTCGCATGGTTTGCTTCTTCTTATATGGAAGAAACACGCGAGCGCGAGGGGATGTTCATGATCGTATCTCTCATTCACCGTCTTCTGCGTCTTCCGAAAAAAATCGTCTTTCGTTCGTTCGTGGTCTTCACCGGACTATTCTGCGCCATCCTGTTACACGCCGTCTTCAATTTTCTCGTAACCCTTCCGGACATTCTTCCGGGAAATCCCCGGACACTCGGAGATCTCTTCTCGGCAGCCCCACAGTCTCCGCTTCATATGATAGCTCTACTCCTCTTCCCATCCCTCTTCTATGTCTGTGGAGGATTTTGGCTTTTAACAGGCCTTTTTCTGCGACAGGAGAATATGAAAGAACGGGCAGTAGAGATGTAGCGCAGACGCAGCATACTGCGGTACCCTTTCCTTGATGATGCAAAAATGCAGATGCTCGTCCGTGCTGATCGGTTTGTGCTTTGTCACCCTTGTGGGTTTCTTTACATACGTCTGGGGATTTTCAACACCACAGGCATTCTTTTGGGATGAGAATTATCATATTGCAAGCGCACAAAAGTATCTGAACGGGACATTCTTCATGGAACCGCATCCGCCACTCGGTAAAATGCTGATTGCGGCGGGAGAAGCACTGTTTGATTTCAATCCATCGGACGATCAATTCATCACATCCGATTACGCAAAAGATCCTCCTCCCGGATTCTCATTCACCGGATATCGTTTATTTCCCGTACTTTTTGCATGGCTCACGACGCCGGTTCTGTTTTTCATTTTTTTCCTTCTCACAAAAAACAGTATGTTCTCGGTGCTCTTCAGTTTCCTCTATCTCTTTGACAATGCGCTCATCGTTCATTTGCGTGGAGCGATGTTGGAGGCGCCGTACCTCTTTTTCAGTGCACTCACTATTCTCGCTTTCCTCCTCGTGATTCATACAAAAGATGATTCGAAGAAATTCATGTTCTGTTCACTGTTTTTCGGCATGAGTTTTGCCGGCGTCATGCTTACGAAAGTTCTCGGTCTCGTACTCATCCTTCTTCTTCCGGCTCTTGCCGTCGCACTGCATCCACACTGGAAACAATTTCACCGCTTTCTTCTGCCTGCCACTCTTGCTTTTCTTGTCCCCTATCTCGCCATTTGGCAACTGCATTTTTCCCTCCTTAAAAATATCGAACCCACCCTTCCCGATCAGGGGTACTACCAAGCATCAGAGCAGTATAAGCAGATTCTTGTACAGAAACAGAACGGTAATCCCCTCTTTCTTCCTCTTCTGTTACGAGACTCGTGGAAATTTACCGGTCACTATTCTGCAGGCGTTCCGAAACTGGATCTGGGTAAAGCGGATGAAAATGGCAGCCCACACTTCCTCTGGCCTGTCGGCGCAAGATCCATCAACTACCGATGGGAAACTCCGGACGGCATCGCATATCGGTATCTTTATCTTCAGGTGAACCCGGTCGTGTGGTGGGGAGTATTTGTCGGTCTCTTCCTCGGTGTCGGTCTTCTCGTTGCACACGTTTTCCTTCCTTTGAAAGAAAAACTCCAACGTCCTCTGCTGCTTTCAATTTTCCTGGGACTGTATGTCAGCTTTATGGCCGCAATCAGTATGCTCGATCGCGTCATGTATCTGTACCACTACTTTCTCGCGCTTGTCTTCGGATTCTGCATCCTTGCGCTCGTCTTTTTCGAACTGAAGCAGTTTTTTTCATGGAAACTGACGCCGGAGCGAAAGAGCGTGATTCTGACCATCTTCGGCATGCTCGTCTTTTTCGGATTCCAGTTTTTTCGACCACTGACCTATTATATTCCTATCACGAATGCGCAGTTCCAATCCCGTGCTTTCTTCCCGCTCTGGGAAGCCCATTGCGTCAATTGTCCGAAGAAGAGCACGCTGGTGCAGACACGAAGATAACATGGGGGAACGCCACTACTTATTTCTTTTTAATTGTAACAATTCGCATACCATTCTTCCAATCACTTTCAGATTCGCACCAGTTTGAGTTCCAAACCTTCGCGGAAAATGTTGCACGTCCACTTGCTTCCAAGCGATACCCTCTTTCTTTAATTTGTAGAAAAACTCCGCATTGAAGAGTGCGCCGGTCGAAATTTCCGGTCGACATTTTTCCCATACCGATCGGTGAAAGATTTTCATCCCGCAATTGATATCACGCACCCAGACGCCAAGAACAATCCATGAGAGCAAGCTGAAGATCTTCGCATTCATCTTTCGCATCAACGGATCCGCACGACGGCGTCGACGCCCGATGGTGACGAGGTGGCGCAAGGGGGAGGTGCAATGAGGAAGTAGTTTGTTGAAATCTCGTACATCAAATTGTCCGTCGCTGTCCATAAACGCAATCCATTCTCCCTGTGCCAGATCACAGCCGGAACGAACGGCGGCTCCGTAGCCGAGGTTGGTTGGATAAGTGATGATGTTGATTTTTGATTTTTGATTTCTGATTTTTTGCAGCACCTCTGATGTTGCATCGCTTGATCCATCATCCACTACGATCACTTCTCCCACGATCCTCTTCTCTTCCATCCACTGCATGCACTCGTGAATCGTGCGTTCAATATTTTTTTCCTCATTAAAACAGGGCAAAACAAGTGACAGCCTATTAGATGATGAATTCAGAGAGAGCACAAAGGGAAAATGGCTTCCTGTACAGTATATTGAAAATCTCGATGCCACGAAAGACATTGTGCCGGCCTCGTCCCCTTCTTTCTTTTCTCGTCATTGCGAGCGTTTTTCTGAGTGTCATCGGTATCCTCTCCTCCCTACAATTCGGAGTGCACGCGAATACCAGCGATGTGCGTTACATCGTAGACAATGAAGAAGAACACTACTCTCCTCTTCCACTTTCTTTCCCGAGCAACGGTCAAAATATCGAGGCGCTTTTTACACTCACACACACCACCGGCGCCCCAACGGTTTTTCGCATCACGCCGGATGATTGTCTAGAGGAACTCGTCATCAACGCCGTGCCGTTCGTCCATGAAGACATTCCCTTCTGCGACTGGACGCATGGCCGCATCTTCGATTTGACAGAGACATTACTGGACGGCGCCAACTCCGTCTCTGCGCGCGTAAAAGACCATGGAAACATTGGAGGTCTGCAATTTCTCCCCGTCACGCCATGGTGGTATGACGCAATCACTCTCCTTCGCAGGGTCATTCTCTTTGTGATTGGCACATACGCACTCGTAATGCTGCTACGCGCCCTGCCATTCACGAAGCACATGTCTACGCCTCTAAGAATCGTTCTCATCACTGGAATACTTCTTCGCGTGTTCTACGTCTCTGCAACGCCGCATACCGTCCGTGGTTACGATACGGATGGTCATATTGCATACATCGAGCATATGCGATCGGAGATGAGCATTCCCAATCCTCAAGATGGGTGGGAATTTTACCAACCTCCGCTGTATTACGCTCTCGGCGCAGCATGGGAGTCCGTTGCCGCATCACTCCCCTTCCTTCTTCCATTTTCTCATCCTCAACAAACACTCTCCCTTTTCCTGGCAATGATCGCGTTTTGTCTTGTGCCCCGAATCGCACAATACGCATTTCCTCAACGGAAAGATGCTGTTTCCCGGCTTTTCCTCACAGCAACATTTGCAGTATTCCCCGGCATTGTTTTTTCTGCCGCTCGTATCAATAACGACATATTGTCGCTCCTCCTCGGCACAATCGCACTTCTACTTCTTCTACACTTCTGGAAAACGCGCACGCTCTCCCTCTGGATGATCCTGTCTGTGGTGTTAGGCATAGCGCTTATTACGAAGAGTACGGGTGCTCTGGTGGCGATTGCGGCTTTCTTCACTCTCTTCTGTGCGAAACGCATCACCATTCGGCGCCGCATCGTTCTGGGAATTTTGGGAGGAATACTGATTGTTTTGCTGGTCGGATGGTTCCATATTCCCCGCGCGCTCGATACCCGCAGTCCGAGGGAAACACTTGTGGGCAACATTGGGAATCTGAACTCTGCGCTGCGCGTGGATAACTCTCTGCAGTCCTATGTCACAGTCCACCCCGGTGCTGTACTCAAGCATCCATTCAATGATCCATGGAATGATGAGGCACGACGGCAAAATTTCTGGGAATACTGGTACCGCTCTGCATTCTTCGGAGAATTTCTTTTTGACGTGCCGATGTTCCTTGCACAGAGCATGCTGACTCTGGGCATGGCTCTCCTCCTCTTTGTTCCCGTAGGAATGCTCAAAAAATGCAGAATAGCGGATGGGCGTGTTCCGCTCTGCATTTTACTCCTCACGCTCACTGCCGGTGCCATAACTGTTCGCTGGATTTATCCATTCTCTTCCGTGAGTGATTTTCGCTACTCTGTTCTCCTTGTAATTCCCGTCAGTTACTTCATTCTGCGAGGCATACTGTGCATGCCCCGAACGTATAGAATCGCAGGATACGGTCTCTACACTATTTTCTTAGCAACATGTACCGCTTTCCTTATGTTGTTATTCTAAGAAGAACTGTCTCACAAAATGTCAACGGAAGATCTCATGCCATCCCATTAAAATTTCCTGGCACAAGAACATTCAGTGGAAAGTATATCAAAAGGACAATCCCCTCCCCCTCCCTATGGGAGGGGTGCCTTGTGAGGGACGATGATGAGTGGTGTCTCTACCAAGAACCAGCCGGATACGTTCAAGAATGCCATAAAAAAACATCTCCCCGCCACTTCACATGCCGTCCCATGAACATTTCTTGGCAGAACCCTTCGTGTACGACAGTAGATGGGGGAGTTCCCCTCCCAAAGGGGAGGGGCTAGGGGAGGGGG
>Ga0209542_10000865_pt1 | contig 71995 bp, 73 predicted proteins | sample RifCSPhighO2_01_FD_184028 | JGI IMG/M metagenome (GOLD analysis project Ga0209542, IMG submission 184028) | Soil microbial communities from Rifle, Colorado - Rifle CSP2_plank highO2_0.1 (SPAdes) (version 2) | ecosystem: Environmental > Terrestrial > Deep subsurface > Rock core/Sediment ...
CTTTTTAGGTTGGTACGTAACGGACATGGGGGTGTTTTTTAGTGGTAATAGTATCTTTATATAACAAAATCAGCAAAAAATCAATTGCTTTTTTGTACCTTCAGTATAGTATGTTAGCAAAGTTAGTTTTGTAATATAAAAAAGAGTGGTTTGGTAAAAATGTCTTTTCAAAAAAGAGTTCCCAAAAAAATTACCAACACCTTATACACAACTTATAAACAAAAGTTAAGTTTCGTCTATTGTGATAAAAAAACTATAATTGGCAGTGAGGGAGAAGTGGAGAAAGTTACTGCTTTATACATTTTGACCGAGTGAACCAATTATATTGTAGCCAGTTATATAATTGAGAGCGAAGGAGGAGTGAAAAAATGTTTTCAATTCGACTGAGCGAACTAATTATATCAGCCCCCATTAATTGATTTACCGAGAAACACCGCCATAAAATAACATGGACACTAAAGAACTCTGGGACAACGCACTAACGGAAATAGAACTTTCTGTCTCTAAGGCTAATTTTAGTACGTGGTTTAAAAATACAAGAATTACAAGGGTGGAAAGTGGGGTTGTTTTTTTGGGCGTTCCCAACGAATTTATAAAAGACTGGCTCACCAATAAATATCACAAGTCAATATTGGGGGCACTACGTAATATTTCTGAAAAAGTACGCGGCATTGAGTATTTGGTTATGAAAGAAAGCGAAAAGGCAAAACAGATATCCTCTCCTGTTTTTCCCGAAATGGCGAGTATTGCCCGAGAATTACCCCTCTCTGATTTATATGTTAACAAGGAAGACAACCTAAACCCCCGCTATTCTTTCGATTCTTTTATTATTGGTTCTTTTAATGAGCTCGCCTACACAGCAGCGCAGGCTGTAATTTCAAAACTAGGAATGATGTACAACCCGCTTTTTATTTACGGGGGGACCGGGCTCGGGAAAACGCACCTAATCCAAGCCATCGGTAATACTATTAAAAACAAACATGGTGATAAAAAAATTCACTACCTTACCTCGGAAAAATTTTCAATGGATTACATTAATTCCCTTCAAAACAACAAAATCGCCATTTTTAAGGAAAAATACAGAAAATATGATGTATTAATTATGGACGACATACAATTTCTTTCAAAAAAAGAAAAAACCCAAGAAGAATTGTTCCATTTATTTAATTCCCTCTACGACAACAACAGACAAATTATTTTTTCATCAGACAGGCACCCAAGCTATATACCGGAGCTAGAAGACCGCCTACGCTCTAGGTTTGCCGCAGGAATGATAGTTGATATATCTCTCCCTGATTACGAGTCCCGACTTGCTATTATAAAATCAAAATCATCTCAAGGTGGATTTTTCCCGGGGAACGACATCCTCGAGTATATCTCTTCAATAGTGCAGGGAAACATCCGAGAATTAGAGGGGGTTCTTAATTCTATTATTTGCCAAGCACAACTAAAAGGAAGGGAATTGACTGTTTTAGAGGTTAAATCATTACTTAAAAACAATATAAAGCCGAAAAAGAATGCTTCTATTAAAGACATCGTAAAAACAATTGCCGACTTTTATAATATAGAAGAGAGGGTTATATATGAGAAAACAAGAAAAAAAGAGGTGGTTAAACCAAGACAAATAGCCATGTATATTCTAAGAGAAGATTTTAATATATCTTTCCCCTCCATCGGGGAAAAACTAGGAGGACGAGACCACACAACAGTAATACATTCCTGTGAAAAAATCAAAAAAGATATTAAAATTAATAATATATTAATGCAAGAAATAGAGGAGTTGAGATCTATGTTTTAATTGTTAATAATATGTTAATAAAAAAACAAATAATAAATAAAAAGTGTTTTTAAAAAAAATTATAAACATATTATATATAATTTATCAACAACTCTATTTTTTTTAAAAAAAATAAAAAACAAATAGAAACACCACCCATTAAAGATATCCACATATAAACATTAATAAATATAATAATAAAACTTTAAAATGAAATGAAAATAGAATGTATTGTAGAAAAATTAAAAGAAGTAATACCATTAGTAGATAGGGTGACTGGTAAAAACCTCACCCTACCAATTCTTAATTCAATACTTATTATAGCTAGTGGTAAAACCTTAAAATTAAGAGCAACTAATCTTGATATTGGAGTAGAGATTGAAATCCCCTCAAAAATAGAGAGTGAAGGGGTCGCCTTAGTAAACGGATCACTTTTAAATTCAATAATCTCAACTATTACAACAAAAAGTTTAAAAATAGAGAAAATAGGAAATAATCTTCATTTAATGACCCCCAATAATAGTATTATAATAAAAACATACCCACAGGAAGATTTTCCAACCATTCCGATCATTTCTGGTGTTGAATTTGTTTTTGAAGTAAAAAAAGTAATACAAGCAATAAAAGCGACAGCTTATAGTGCCCCCTTTTCAGATATAAAACCGGAAATTTCAAGTGTTTATATTTATGAACAAAATAATGAATTATTTTTTGTGGCGACAGATTCTTTTCGTTTGGCTGAAAAAAGGATTAAAATAAAAAAAACAAAAGATTTTCCAGAAATAATCGTTCCTGTAAAAAACATTATGGAGATAGTAAGGATATTTGACGGGGTGGATGGAGATATTAATATTTCTGTAAATAAAAATCAAATATCTTTCTCCCACCAGAATATTTATGTCACCTCTAGGTTGGTCAATGGTGCTTTCCCAGACTATAGACAGATAATTCCCAAAGAGTATAAAACAAAGGCTATTGTTTTAAAACAGGACTTGATTAACAGCCTTAAGATATCAGCAATTTTTTCCGGTAAATTTAATGAATTAGGTATAACAATAAAGCCTAAACAAAAAATTTTTGAAATAAACACAAAACACCAGGAATTTGGTGAAAACAAGACGAGGATAGAGGGGGCTTTGTCTGGGGAGGAAATAGAAGCTAATTTTAATTATAAATATATTTTTGAATGTCTACAGTCTATTCCAGATGACAGCGTTTCACTCCTGTTTAACGGCGTGCACAAACCCCTTGTTTTACGGGGAATATCGGACCAATCGTTTTTATATTTAGTGATGCCGATGAATAGATGACATGACTCTCCATATAAAAAATTTTTTAAATAAATTTTTAAAACTAGATAACGAAAACAGGCGCCTTAAAAAGGAGCTGATAGAGATAATCAATATTAATTTAAATTTAATAATAAGAGATAACCAAATAGAAATCAGTAATAGTAATATTTTAATAAAGACTACCCCTTTAGTTAAAAATGAAATATTTATAAAAAAAGAGGGCATTTTAAAAGAATTTAATAAAAAAACAGGTAAAAATATTATTTCAATTAATTAACCCCTGAACCACGAAAAAGGAACTTACTTGAGTGCTGTTGAAAACAGAGTCATAAACAACAACCCGAAGCTCGTTCTCCCCCTCAACAGTACTGCTCTCGTCCAGCGCAAAAGAAAAGCCACTTAAATTGTAAGAGGAGCCGATAAAACTATTATTGAGGAAAAAGTCCACTTTCGATATTTGGAAAAACCCGGTATTTTTAAGAAGTACCACAACCCTGTCGCCCGGGTGAAAAATTTTTTGTGGGCCCGGCTCGATAATTGAAATTTGTGGTGCGAGCTGTAAGTCGTGAATGTCGTCATAGGTCGTTGGGATATCTCTTTCTGAAATAATTGGGAAAGAGGGGTGTCGTTCGGCCAGCCATTTTTTAATTGGGTATTCCCATAAATTAAACTGTGGGTCGGAGGTGGGGTTAATCGGGGGGGGCCCATTGGGGTCTTTTTTATCAATCCAATAAAGAATGTTGTGCGGGTCGGAAATTACTAATTCTCCCAAGGTTTCCTTTGGGGTGTTTACGGTCGCCAGTTTATTAGAAATTTTATCAATTAAATAGTTTTTTCCTCCCCACCAGACGCCCCTCAGTACCGGCTTTTTAGTTAGGTCCGTATTTTTTGTCGGCTTTTCAAATCTTTCCACCGGGAACTGTTTCAACGCTTCCACCATAAAGGCATTCCATAGTGGGGCTATTATAAAACCAGCGACCTTTTTTTCCATGGGGGAGTTGTCATTGTTACCCGCCCACGCGCCAACCACCAACGAGGGGGTATACCCAAGAACCCAAGCGTCTCTATAGTCATTTGTAGTCCCCGTTTTCACGGCGACCTCTTGGTTAGGGAAATAAAGAGCCGAGCGCTCCCCAAAAGCCGGGGTTCGCGCAACATTGTCGGAGAGGATGTCATTTATTTGGAGGGATACATCCCTTGGAATCACCTGTTCCTCTTTTGTGCGCCATTCTTCAATGGTTTGGCTACTCCCGTCTTCTATTTTTAGTATTTTTTCGTATGGGCTTCGTATTCCATTATTGGCGAAGACCCCATAGGCCGAGGTTAGGTCAAGAAGACTGACCTCACCACCACCAAGAACAAGAGTTAGGCCGTATTGGTTTTTGTCCTTTAGGGTTTTAATCCCCATCGCCCGAGCCGTTTTAAGGGAGTCGTCTATACCCGCGAGATACAGGGTTTCAATTGACACCACGTTAATCGACTGAGCGAGGGCCTCGCGGAGAGTAATTGGGCCACGATATTTAAGGTCATAGTTTTCAGGCATATAACAGTTTTCCGCGCTTTCACCCGCCAAGGGTTTCCCTTCCGGAGTGCAGGTTGTCTGGAATTCTGTAGGAAGGTCGAAGAGGACTGTTTCTGGGGTGTATCCCTTGGCGAAGGCGGTAGCATACACGATTGGTTTGAATGCTGACCCAGGCTGTCTATGGGCTAAAGACACATTAAAATTTCCGTCTATCTCTTTATCAAAATAATCTCGCGAACCCACCATTACTAGGATTTGTCCTGTTTTAGGGTCTATCGCTACCAAACTAGCGTTTTTAGCGTTAAAGTTTTTTTCGTTTTCTTTTGCGTATTTTGTCACAATTTCTTCGGCAATTTTTTGAAGGCCATAATCAAGCGTTGTTATGACCTTAAGGCCGTCTCCCACCGCCTCTGTCCCATATTTTTCTTCTAAATATTCTCTAACATACATAACAAAATGAAGAGCCTTGGCGGTTCCTTCGTTTTGGGGAGAGAACGAGACAATCTCGCTGAGTGCATTTTGGTGTTCCACTTCATTAATAAAACCGAGCTCTTTCATTTGAAACAATACTGAATTTTTGCGCGTCGTAAGCTCCACTTTGTTTTTGCCGTATGGAGAAAAGTAAGTTGGAGCTTGCGGCAGTGCGGCTAAATATGCCGCCTCGGCGAGGGTTAGTTCCACAGCGCTCTTTCCAAAATAATACTGTGACGCCTCTGCCACCCCATACATATCTCCCCCGTATGGGGCTTCGTTTAGATAGAGGGCTAAAATTTCCTCTTTACTCATTATGCGCTCTAGTTTTGTCGCCAGAATCCATTCTTTAATTTTGCGGGAGACTTTTTTATCTTGGGTAAGCAAGGCGTTTTTTATTACTTGTTGAGTGATAGTTGAACCACCCTGAGAAAAACTGCCACTAAATAAATTTGCCAAGATGGCCCGTACGATAGAGGTAAGGCGAACCCCCCTGTGTTGGTAAAAGTCTTTATCCTCAATAGCAACGGTAGCGTTTTTTATATATTCTCCCATGTCGCTCCAGGGGATAGCTGTGCGCCTGATATTTTGGTGGACATCATAGAGTAGAACCTTTCCAGATCGGTCGTAAATTTTAGTTGAATTTAAAATACGGCGCTCCTCAAAGGAATTAAGGGCGGGCATTTTGAGCGTTCCGGCCCAAAAAACAAGAAGACCTCCAAATAAAAAAACAAAGCTAAATAATACCAATATCCAGTTTTTTCGTAGAAGCCGGTTTCGGTAGCGATTATGGAAAAATACGGATTGCATATGGGGGTATCATAACATAATAGGGCTTACCGTAAGCCTAATTTCGACCTTTTTGTGGTAAAGTGTGTATATGGTAAACACAGACGCACAGAGAATAGAGGAAATTTTGACGCGGGGGGTTGAAGAAATTTTTGTGCGTGAAAACCTGAAAAAAGATCTTTTTTCTGGCAGGAGACTTACGGTAAAGCTGGGGATTGACCCAACAAGCCCCGATCTCCATATCGGCAGGGCCGTAGTCCTCTGGAAACTTAGGTCTTTTCAGGAGCTGGGGCACGATGCCGTTTTTATTGTCGGTGATTTTACGGGGCTTATTGGTGACACCTCGGATAAAGAAGCCGAGCGTCTGATGTTAAGTGAGACAGAGGTAAAGAAAAACCTAAAAACTTATTTTGCGCAGGCTTTTAAAATTTTAGATAAAAACAAAACAAAAACATACTACAATTCTTCTTGGTTGAAAAAACTCGGATTTAAGGAAATAGGGGAGATGGCGGGCCTGTTTGGCCTGCATGAGTTTGAGGCGAGGGAAAATATTAGTAAAAGACTAAAGGAAGGGAAAAGAGTTTCATTGAAGGAGCTTCTTTATCCCATAATGCAGGGGTATGACTCTGTTTCCGTGAAGGCAGACATAGAACTGGGCGGGACCGACCAAAAATTTAATTTATTGGCGGGCAGAACCATACAGAAACACTATAAACAGGTACCACAAAACATTGTTATCACAGGGCTTTTAGAAGGAACTGACGGGCGCAAAATGTCCTCTTCTTGGGGAAATGTAATTAATATTACCGACGACCCGAACAACATGTTTGGGAAAGTTATGTCTCTACCAGACAGTCTGATAGAAAAATATTTTTTACTTTGCACTCGCATTTCCCAAGATGAAATAAAAAAAATATTGGAGAAAAATAAAAACCCAAGAGACAGTAAAATACGCCTAGCCCACGAAATCACTAACCTATATCACGGAACAAAATTAGCAGACGACGCAAAAGAAAATTTTATATCAGTTTTCCAAAAGAAAAACGCGCCTAAAGATGTAATTGAAATATCTATAAACAATAAAGATGTGGCAATGGTTCTAATTGAAAAAGGAATTATCCTTTCAAAAACTGAACTTAGACGTCTTTTACAGCAAGGAGCAGTTACACATATAGAAACCGATAATAATCTTGTAGATTTAAACTACCTTGCAAAAAATAAAGGAACTTACAAAATAGGAAGCAGGCGCTTTATAAAAATAGTAGACTAAAAGCAATTCTCGAAGTTAAGTTTCGTAGGGTTTTAGATAAATAGCAACTAAAAACTAATATTAGTTTTCTTCTTCAAGGGTTTCAGCCGTGTATAGTTCGTCGCTTTCTAGCTCATCCCCAAGAAGAGCGTCGTCTATGTCTAGAGAAAGGGTGTCGCCACCCAACCCGTCTGTTTCTTTATCATCCATAATTATTTATTTACCTATATTTTTTTATTGTTTATCCAGAGTACCCAGCAACTCTGTCGCGGGGATGAATGGTAATAAACAATAACCCAGCCCTAGTTTTATGAATAATCTATGGTAGTACAAAAACTTCTTGATTTAACGTATTTGCATAAAACCAAAACACGTAATCAATAAAACTAGGGCTGGGTCAACTACCGCAAACCGCACTACTTGCGGTGCGTTAGGTGATGTTGTATCAAAATATAAAACATTTGGCAATAAATACTAATTTTGGTCTGTGGATAACCCCCTGTAGTTTCTTTGTTGGGCAAAAAAAGTAAGCCCTATAGCCACCGCGTCGAATTCATCATCAGTTGTTTTTTTGTTGGGAAAGGTAATTAACTTTCTAACCATGTTAGCAATTTGTTTTTTGTCTGCTCGGCCGTAACTGGTTATGGCGATTTTTATCTGAAGCGGGGTGAATTCCACTACAGGAATATTAGCTGACACCGCTTCATAAAGGAGGACTCCGCGTGCCTCCGAGACCCTCATGGCAGTTTTTTGATTAGTGGCTAGATATAATTTTTCAATGGCGACCGCTTGGGGCTTCCACTTTTTGATTAAACTTTTAACTTCTTGCCCGAGCATAAAAAGTCTTTTTTCAAAATTTTCTTTGGCGCTTGTGGTAAAACAACCAGAGTAAAGCAAGACCTCCTTCCCCGCCCTTTTTTCAATTATGGCAAGACCAAGCCGTTCATATCCTGGGTCCACTGCAAGAATTATCATTTTATATTAAATTTTTTTGTCGGTCGGCGGGAACATCAACCCCCATATGTTCATATGCTCTGGGTGTTGCTGTTCTTCCCCGCGAAGTTCGCTCCAGAAGTCCGAGCTGAAGTAAGTATGGTTCGCTCACTTCTTCTATTGTTGCTTCTTCTTCGCCGGTTGCGGCGGCCAAAGTGTTTAGTCCTACGGGGCCCCCGCCAAATTTTCCAATAATTGCGGAGAGAAGTGAACGGTCAGATGTTGTGAGCCCAAGTTCATCCACCTCTAAAAGGTCAAGGGCTTCTTTGACTGTTTCTTTGTTGAGCGGTTTTTTGTGTACTTGCGCGAAATCACGGCAACGCTTTAGAAGATGATTTGCGATGCGCGGGGTGAAACGGCTTCTTTTTGCGATTTCTTCAATCGCGCCAGAATCCAGTTCGGTTCCTAAAATTTTTGCCGAACGCTTTACAATTTCTCCGATTTCTTTTTCAGAATAATATTCCAGGCGGAATGTCCCGCCGGAGAAGCGCGATCGAAGCGGGGATGAAAGAAGCGCCACGCGCGTGGTAGCAGCCAAAAGTGTAAATGGGGGAAGTTCAAGCTGTATTGTGCGCGCCGAGGGGCCTTTGCCGATGATAATATCAAGGGAGCCGGATTCCATTGCCGGGTAAAGCACTTCCTCAATAAGTTTGTTTAATCGGTGAATTTCATCAATAAACAAAATATCTCCGGGTGATAGATTGGTAAGGATTGAGGCCAGGTCGCCCACTTTTTCCACCGCCGGGCCGGAAGTCGTTTTCATTTGCGCGCCGATTTCATGGGCAATCAAATGAGCGAGGGTTGTTTTTCCCAGGCCCGGCGGACCGTAAAAAAGAACATGCTCCGGAGGATGTTTTCTTTCACGGGCCGCGGAAAGTAAAATACGCAAATTTTCTTTTATGCTTTTTTGTCCAACATATTCATCCCAACGCGAAGGGCGGAGAGCATTATCAAGAAAGCCCGTTTCTCTTTCTTCCTCTTTGTCGCTCGGGCCTTTTTTGGGGGAGGTGCTTGACATAATCATTATTTTATGCTAATCTGGTGCTGTAAAGAAAAAATTGAGACTAAAAACGAGTGTCTTAATCTCTAAGCAATCAGGCTTCGGCTTACCTGGTTTGGTTTATAGGACATCTTGGCGTCTTGCTTAGGCAAGAAGTTGCGAGGGTTATCCTTCGGGCCATACTTAACTTTTAGTACTTGTATTAAAAGGATTGTTTAGAGATTCGGGCACTTTTTTGTTGTCAATTTTCTCCTTCACTTAGTCCAACAACACGGGACAACTCGTCCATAGAAGTAATTCCCTCGAGCACTTTTAGTATACCATCCTCGGCTAGGTCAGGAATTCCTTGTGGAAGCGCCGATTTTTTTATTTCTCTTTCACTTGGATTTTGGTTAATAATTTTTTCCACAGCCTCGTCCATCATTACTGCCTCATACACCCCGAGACGCCCTTTATAGCCAGTCAGGCTACATTTAGGACACCCGACAGCTTCAAAAATTTTAGAAACACCATCTGGAATTTTATTTCCGGTATCCACCTTCTCTTTCTTCATTCTTTCAAGTGTTTTTAAAATAATTTCTTTTTCTTTCTCGTTTGGTGCCTTCTCTTTTTTGCAGTATTCGCAGAGTTTGCGGACTAATCTTTGAGCGATGGCGATACTTAAAGCAGAGCTTATGATTTTTGGGTTTATGCCTAAATCAATAAGTCGCGGAATTGCCCCCGCGGCATTGTTAGTGTGAAGGGTCGAGAAAACTAGGTGTCCAGTTAATGCCGCATTGATAGCGGTTTTTGCCGTTTCTCCGTCTCTTATTTCACCGACCATTATTACATCGGGGTCTTGCCTAAGGGCGCTTCGCAGTCCTTCGCTAAAGGTATAACCGCTTCGTTCGTCGGTTTGCGTTTGGGTAATTCCCGGCAGGTGGTATTCTATTGGGTCTTCAACTGTTATTATTTTTATGCCTGGTGTATAAATTTTTTGCAAAAAAGAATAAAGGGTTGTGGTTTTCCCGGAGCCAGTTGGCCCGGTGGTTAAAATTATGCCATTCGGTTTTGCGATTTCCTGTTTGAGTATTTTCATCAAATGAGGAGAGATACTGAGAGATTCAAAATCAATGCCGATAGCTTTTGGATTGAGAACGCGAAGCACAATCGATTCCCCGTAAGCGCCGGGGACAAGAGAGACGCGCACTTCAATATCGGCTCCGGCGATTTTTATGCTGAATCGCCCGTCTTGAGAGCTGTCTTTAATATTTAATTTTAGTTGCGACAAAAGCTTTATACGGGAAGTAAGAAGATTATATGTGTCATAGTCAAAAAAGATTACATCTTCAAGCATGCCGTCGAGGCGGAGTCTCAAGCGGATTCTTTTTTCTTCAGGTTCAACATGAATATCAGAGGCATCGTTTGCCACCGCACCGGCAAGGATTATTTCAAGCATTTTGGAAACCTTGTGGCTCTTACTTTCTTTGAGTGTTTTTCCCACTACCTCTTTTATTTTCTGCACGCTCGTCAAAGAAGAGGCCATTTCTTCCAGCCCTTCTTGTGAAATATCTAAAATTCCTGATTTTGTTTCAGTGGCAAATGAGACTTCCCTGTATCGCGACCAAGCACGCTCCAAACTCCCGTTTGAAACCATATAAAGTGAAGGAATAAATCTCTTTTCTTTTAGTTCTTCAATTTTTTGGGCAACACCAGCGCGATTGGGGGCAAGAACCGCTATGTAGAGATTGTGCCCGACAATCTTGAACGCCGCCATCCCCAAGGCGTGAGCTTCCGCCTCAGGGATAACTTTTAGTGCGTCGGCCTCTATTGAAACAGTGGATAAATCGGCATAGGGAATGTCGTATTTTTTGGAAAGTAATTGTACAAGGTCCTCCTCCTCTTTTTTATAGAGCAAATCAAGCTGCTTGTCATTTTTGTCGTCGCGAAGTAATGCCATTTATATATTACAGCTCATTGTACCAAATTTTTAGGAGGCTTTTCTCTTTAGGCCCCCGAACCTTGTTTTTCTTTGTATTTTTGGTTTTTTTAATTCCTAACACCTACCAACTAGGGCCTACCTTAGAGGCTTGACATTTAGAATAGGATATGGTAGGATACAAGTAGCAAAGAATCAGCAGTACCTTGATTAACGCACACTCGGCCAAGGAGGCCAAAATGAAAAGCATCAAACTGATGGTTGCAGTTCTCGTTTCGGTTTTCGCCCTCGGCGGATGCGCCAACAATCCCGTTGGTAGCGGGCTCCTCGGAGCTGGTGCCGCGAATCTGATCAGTAAAGACGCAAGCCCCACAACGCGAGTCTGGGCGACTCTCGCCGGTTTCGTCATTGGGGTTGCCGCAACCCCCGTATCCGCCCAACCGCGTGGCGCCGCAATGGCTTGCGACCAAGCCCCGGACGGGACGCTTTCCAACTGCACTCCAGTCGCCGGGGCAGGGCAAGTTCAGCAGGTCGTGGTTCCCCAATACACGTCGTATCCGGCGCCGGCTTACTTTTCCGGGACCTATGTTTGGGATTACCGCGAAACTGACCGGCGTATGCGCCAGCACCGGCAGTGTGTGGAACTCTACGGCGGGGCTTGCTGACAGTTAGCGCCCCCCGCAGGCAACAAGGGCGGTTCGAGGATTTTTTCTCGAACCGCCTTTTCTTTTTCCACTGACTTTGGAAAGGTCGGACCTTTCCAATTTAATATATCGCTCCACTTGGAGGCTTAACCTCCAAGTCCAAGTCTGCAAGTTAAAAAAGCTTGACATTTGTTTTGGGGCATGGTAAGGATGTACACAGAGATTTTCTTATCAACGCAGTCATTCCCCTTGTGGGGAGGAGGTTGCAATGAACAAGCTCTTCGTAATTCTGTCTGCGCTTTTGCTGGCGATGCCGGCCTGGGCGGCAAACAACAATTTCTCCTCTTACGAGGAGTGCAACACGGCGGTTGGGAAGAAAGAGTTTTCCCTCTACACGCCGAGTATTTTGCGCGGCGCCGGAAAGGCTCGCGCGGAGGCAATGAAATACGGCTGGAAAGAAGGTCCTCTTTCTGAGGGGATTTCTCCGGTGTGCGTGGACATGCCGGTGTCTGTACCGAACGTCGTTCGTCGCTGGGCACCAATGGCCCCGCAGACGCGCGTGTGGCGCGACAGAGAAGGAAAGGTTCGGGCGATTGTAGATTGCGGTAACGTGATTTACGATGCGCGCCAGACAGCCCCGATTTTTTCGGCAGCACCACCGGTTGTTGTTGCGACAATTACCTGCAACCTTTCCGATGGCAGGGTAACGCAGGTGGCAAGACGCGAAGACTGTCGCGAGACAGTCACAACGGCGCCTGCGCCCGTGGTGTCGCCGGCAGTAAGAAGGGTAATCGTGTACGATGATGCCCCCCCTCAGTACGCGCCGGAGTATTACGTCCCCTCGCCAGTTTTTGTAGAGGTGCCGTTGTTTGTTGGCGGGGGATTCGGCTATGCTCGTCACGGCCACGCCCATCACCAACAGAGGGGGTTTGTTCCAAGAACACCAGTCGGGGTTGTGCCAGGTTCGCGGACCTTACGCCTAGGGCCAGGTTCGCGCACCTTCTGACCAACTCTTCGGTTGGTGACGAGGGGAAAAGGATTTAACCCCCTTCCCCCCTCGGATTTTTTAAGCTATTAACAGATTCTGTTGATGGTTTTGAAAATTCTTTAATTTTACCAACGGTATTGACAAAGATACCGTGTGGTTGTATAATGAAAGACATGAATAATATCAATATAAAACTTATTCCCGCTTATCTCGCGTTTTTTGCCGTACTTTTTTTTGCTGGTGCACTAGGCGCAAACACCGCTTATGCCCAAAGCTCGGGCAATGTTTCGGCGCTTACTTGCAATAGCGCGACTCTAACGGGAGAGGTTACTCCGAACGGCAATTCTACTGACGCTTGGTTTGATTGGGGGGCGAGCTCTCTTTTGGGGAACACAACTGCTCACCAAATTTTTACTTCTACTTCTAATTATAGCCAGACAATCTCTGGTTTGACCCAAAGCACAACTTACTATTATAGGGCTGCGGCATCTAATGTCTTTGGGAGTTCGCAAGGGGATATATTAACATTCACTACCCCCTCATGTTCAACTAGCGGGAACAACCAACCTTCAGTCACTACCAACTCTCCAACCAACGTCAATCAAAATGGCGCCACCTTCAATGGTTCCGCCAACGGTAACGGACAAACAACCAATGCTTGGTTTGAATGGGGAGCAACTTCTTTCTTCGGCAATACAACCTCACAAAGTTTTATCGGTACAGGTTCACAAACCTACAACTTTAATGTTTCTGGGCTCTCTCAAAACACCACATATTACTACCGTGCCGTAGCCCAGAATACGTCTGGAACAGTTTATGGCTCGATACAGAGTTTTAGCACCAATAATAATAACAATAACGGCCAGTGTTATATAAATGGATTTTGGCAGAATTGTAATAACACAAACAGTAACCAACCATATGTTACGACCTATTCCGCAAACGGAGTAGGTGACACATTCGCAGTGCTAAATGGCTATATAGATCCAAACGGTTCTATCACCACACGCTGGTTTGAGTGGGGAACATCAAACGGCTATCTCGGCAGTCAGACAATAAAATTGGGGCAAGGCCTCTCCGCTGGGGCGTTTAATCAGAGCGTTACCGGCCTTCAACCAAACACCACATATTACTACCGTGCCGTGGGCCAAAGTTCGGGAGGGCAGGTTTATGGGAATGTTCTTACATTCACGACGAGCGGATATGGGAATACTATTTATAACACCGGCGGCGGGGTGAATCTTCAGGCAACTACATTACTTGCAACTAATATCGGCCAAACAAGCGCGCGGTTAAACGGCCTGGCAACAATTAACAATTCTGGTGTACAGACGCCGAATAGTAATGGATATTTTGAGTGGGGAACCGACAGTACTTTAAATGTAAGCAACACCACCCCAACAGAGGCCATCGGCAACGCGCCCTCAATTTCATTTTTTGCCAGCTTGTTTAATTTACAACCGAATACCCGATACTATTTCCGCGCCGTCGTTACCAGCTCATACGGCACATCCAAGGGAGATATCAGAAACTTCCTTACTGGCAGTACTGGCCCTGTATCAACCACGAATTCAACCGTAGTAGTTAACACAACGACCAACAACACCTCAACTGTTCGCAACTCAACCTCCCAGCCGTCACTCATGGCGCTTGATATTAACCAAAGCGGTATTTGTATCGTGAGTGGTAATATTATTTCCTACACAGTAACTTATAAAAACACCTCTAGTCGTGCGCTGAAAGATGTCGTGCTTCGCGTCCTTTTGCCCCAAGAACTAGTGTTCAATAACAGCGACCGCGGTATTTATTCCGAAAAAGATACAAGCGTCGTGCTTCCGCTTGGGGATGTTGCCTCGGGGGAGGGCGGGACAATGACTGTACGCGCCGACGTTGCGCGCGGGGCTGAAGTTGGCAAGACGATTGTTGTAACGGCCTACCTTGTAGATACCGACAGTAATTCTCTCGCACAAGAAGAAGTTGTCGCATATTCCCTAAACCAGATTTGTGAAAATATAAACGGACAGTCAGCCCTCTCATTCTTTGGTGGCAACGGGTTTCTTCCAGGTTCCCTTTTTGAATGGCTTCTCCTCATCCTTGTAATTTTAGGTCTTATTATTTTGGCCCGTAATTTTTATGGGGACAAAGAAACAGAAACAGTAAAATAAACCCGAAACGATGAAGCGAAAAACCCCTCTTTTTATAAAAGATGGGGTTTTTCATTATGCTAGAATCTAGCCTATGAGGCATGAGTCCAAGAGCTTAGAGGAAACAAGAAACATTGGAAAGAAGGTTCTTTTAGAGCTTGTAGCGGGGCGCAAGAGCGATGGAGCCCTTGTCCTTGTTTGTTCGGGGGATTTGGGTTCGGGGAAAACGGCTTTTACTAAAGAACTGGCTAAAATTTTGGGGGTCAAAGACGAAGTTACAAGCCCGACATTTGTTATTCAAAAAAAGTATACCATTCCAGAAAAAGCTAAAAATAGATTTGGTTTTTCTAGACTCGTGCACATAGATGCCTACCGAATAGAAAATATTAACGAACTGAAGCCCATACACCTTAAGGAAACAGCCGAGGATAGAAATAATTTAGTAGTAATAGAGTGGGGAGAAAAAATAAAAAAGGGACTACCAAAGACATACAGCACGCTCCATTTTTTATACCTTGATGAAAATACCCGCCAAATAACGCTTCTAAAATGAACCCTTCTAAAAACCCCCCCAAAACCCTGATTCTACTTGATGCTCACGCTATAATTCACCGCGCCTATCACGCGCTTCCGGAGTTTACTTCAAGCAAAGGGGAGCCGACAGGGGCACTGTATGGAATAGTGGCCATGCTTTTAAAAATAATTAAGGATTTATCTCCCGACTATATAATTGCCGCCTACGATCTTCCCGAGCCGACATTTCGACATGTTGCTTACGAAGGGTATAAAGCTACAAGAAAGAAGTCCGATGAAGCGCTTGTGGCGCAGATTATTCGCTCCAAAGATATTTTTAATGCCTTTAATATTCCTATTTATGAAGCCCCGGGATTTGAGGCGGACGACGTTATAGGAACAATAGTAGAACAACTCAAAAAAGAAAAAAATACAGATGTGATTATAGCCTCCGGAGACATGGATACGCTCCAGCTTGTTGATAAGAAAAAAGTTCGTGTTTATACGCTAAAAAAGGGAATTAACGACACAATTATTTACGATGAGGATGCCGTGATGGAGCGTTTCGGATTTTTACCAAAACAAATCCCGGACTATAAAGGTCTTCGTGGTGACCCTTCAGATAATATTATTGGGATTTCGGGGATAGGAGAAAAAACGGCAACCATTCTTATAAAATCATTTGGCACGATAGAAGGGCTTTATAAAACTTTGAAAAAGAACGAGGAAGAAATAAAAAATGTTGGGGTAACTCCCAGAATCATAGAGCTTTTGAAAGAGGGAGAAGAAGAGGCTCTTTTTTCCAAAACTTTGGCAGAAATACGCGCCGATGCCCCAATAAAATTTTCAACTCCGAAAAAACTTTTTAATGAAAGCATTGACACAGAACAAATAGAAAAGCTTTTGCGCGAACTGGATTTTAAAAGCTTGAGCAACAGAGTACGCTCAACTTTTGGCTTACAAGTGGAAGAAAAAAAAGATGAAGACAGCTCTGATGGGAAAGAAGATTTAAAGATAGACGAAGAATCTCTCATTAAGGCTCAGACTTCTCTTTGGCTTATTGATTCGGAAAAAACAAATCCGACCCTTGAAGATATTCTCACTTTCACTCAAGAGAAAAGTTTTGAAAAGGCAGTTAAAATTTTAGAAGAAGAACTTAAGAAAAAAAATCTGGAGAAAGTTTTGAATAATATTGAACTCCCTATTGTGCCGATAATCAAAGAAGCGCAGTCTCGAGGAATTCTTGTTGATGCGCCTTATTTTGGGAAACTTTCTCTGGAATATCATAAAAAATTATCAGCACTTGAGAAAAAGATTTGGGGTTACGCCGGCGGTGAATTTAATATTAATTCGCCCAAACAACTTGGAGTTATTCTTTTCGACAAATTGCAGCTGTTGGCAGAAAAAGGAACAAAGATGAAAAAAACAGAAAGCGGGGCGCGATCTACAAGAGTTTCTGAACTTGAAAAGATAAAAAGCATGCATCCGATAGTGGGGGAAATACTTCATCATCGCGAACTGCAAAAACTACTTTCAACTTACATAGATGCTATACCCCCTCTTCTTGATAAAAAAAATCGTCTCCACTCGCATTTTATACAAACGGGCACCACTACCGGCCGCTTCTCTTCAGCTAATCCAAATCTTCAGAATATCCCTATCAAAAGTGAACTTGGTCGTGCGATAAGAAATGGATTTTTGGCAGAAAAAGGCCATAAACTTTTATCTTTTGATTATTCTCAAATTGAACTTCGCGTGGCGGCCATGCTCTCCTTTGACCCATATCTCACGAAAGTTTTTAAAGAAGGAAAAGATGTACATTCGGCCGTGGCCTCGCGCGTATTTCATGTAGAAGAAGACGAAATTACGCCGGAAATGAGGCGTAAAGCTAAAGTTATTAATTTCGGTATCGTTTATGGGATGGGGGTTAGCGCTCTTAAAGAAACACTGGGGGGAACGCGCGCCGAAGCACAGGATTTTTATGATAGTTATATGAAAGAATTCAAGCGTATCGCGGAATATATGGAAGAAGTTAAAATATTCGCCAGAAAAAATGGATACACCGAGACAATGTTCGGCAGACGACGCCAGTTCCCGGGGATTAAATCACACATACCATATATAAGAGCAATGGCCGAGAGAATGGCTACCAATGCCCCACTCCAAGGAACGGCTGCTGATATTATTAAAATTGCTATCAAGCTTGCCGATGATGACCTAAAAAAGGAAGGTCTTCAGGATAAGGTGCATTTGCTTCTCCAAATACACGATGAGCTGGTTTATGAAGTGGAAGATGAAGCTGTGGGGAAGACAGAAAAGTTGATAAAAAACGCCATGGAGGGCGTTTTGGGGCGTAGTTTCCTAAAGAATAAGTCGTCTGTGCCACTTGTCGTTAACGCTTCTTCCGGGGTCAATTGGGAGGAGATTTAAGTGTCACTTGCCCTGTAGTGATTTTGGTGCAATCAAGTTTCCCCCCCCGCGCGCGGGATGGAAAAATCTACTACGGGGTGTTAGACTTTTGCCATGGAAAACATATCTGAAAAAAATAAATTAGCGTACCCCAAAGATAGTCTTTTAGGACTCACGGTTTATTCACCCGTAGTACACCTCTTTGTTTTTTTAATATCTTTTTTGTTGAATATAAAATTTCCAATTCAGATTGTAAAAAGCGAAATGCTTTTGCCGGTCGGGTTTCTGCTCCTCCTTCTTTCCCCGGCTCTCATCTTTTGGGCGCAAAAATCTATAACCAAATTCAGGGCCAATGAAAAAGACCCGTCTACCGCCAGAATTTTTCGTTTTGGTCCGTATCGTTTCAGCAGGAACCCGACATACTTGGGGTTGGCGCTTCTGACTCTTGGTTTTAGTTTAGTTATGAACTCTTTGTTGATGCTTCTCGGGACAATCATTGCTTTCCATATAGTCAGCATTTTTATCGTCAAACGAGAAGAAGTATTGCTGTATAAAAAATACGGCGACGATTATATCAAATACAAAGATGATGTTCACACATGGCTTTAAAGTATTTTCCTTCTTATAAACTACCAACCCAAAGTCTCCCAACATGCTTTATTTTTTTTACGGAGATAACATCCTAAGGCGAAAGGAAAAAATCAAAAAATTGATTGACGTGAACGGTGTTGCTCCGCGCGAGCTGAAGATAGAGGAATTAACAACGGACTTTTTGGAAGAACTGGCGTGGGCTCAGGGACTATTTGATAAAGCTCAAGTATTTTTTCTCCGCGACATACTTGAATCAAAGGAATTAAAAGACTTTATAAAAAAAGAAGCCGCCCAAATGGCGAAATCCCCAAATATTTTTGTTATTAGCGAAATGTCTGCCACAAAAGACCTTTCAGGCTCTCTAGAAAAGAAAGGAGCCCAATTAATCGAGTGCACACTTGCGGAAAAACCTGTAAAAAAAGAGGCTAATAACTTTGCCTTAGGGGATGCCATAGGGCGTCGCGACAGAAAGGCGTCTTGGGTACTATATCAAGAAGCTCTGGCTAGAGGGGCTTTCCCAGAAGAGATTCACGGTATAGTTTTTTGGGTTATGAAAAATATATTTTTAGCAAAAACTGGTGGCGCAACAGGGCTGGCACCGTATCCTCTTATGAAAGCAAAATCTTTTGAACCAAAATGGAATAACAAGGAGATAAAAAATGCGCTGTCAGAGCTAGTAAGGATGTATCACGATAGTCATCGCGGTCTTGTAGAATTTCCAATTGCTCTTGAAAAATTTTTATTGGAAACGGTTTAAAAAATTTTACACATAAAATATGCGACCGCATATTTTATGTGTAAACAAAAAAGAGGCAATAGAAAAAGGCGTCCTTCGGGGCGCCTTTGTCTTGAATATTGTGCCTGTGATGAAACAGGACTTGAATGAAGAACGGATGTGAAGCAGGGAGCTTCGCGAGAAATAATTTCCGGGATTAAAGCACCGGAGAGCTTTCGCGAAGAACCGAAACCACGAGTTCTGGATACAGTATACTCACCTTTGGCATGGACTACAAGAGGGCTGTGGATAAATAGTCCTACTCGGAACTTTATGGTTTTTGAGCAATTTTCAGTATATCAAAGTTAGGCCCCTCGGTAGGTCTCACATGTTCTTGTCGTCAGGAATATTTTGCTCGCCGTCGCTCACAAAATTCCACGACCCTGCCTCATCTGTTTCGTTTGTTAACGAAACATGACTTTGGCTCGGACAAGTAACCAAAAATACAAAGCAGTTTGTATTTTCGTTCTTGTCCGCCTTACTGTTTGAAGTCAGGAATGCTTTTGAAAGTGTTGGGGCTATTACAAAATTCAAGATTGCAGAGAATTGGTAGCGATTACACAATGTTTTTTTACCTTAAGTTTAGTGGGGAAGTGTATTCTTGAGCTTTCATATAAAGTATTGACAAATTAACTAATTCATGCTAAACATTGCAATAGAGCCGTTTTTGGCACCCATATCGTAGGGGCACTACGACAATGTAATTTGAAAACTTGAAATAAGGAGACAAAGATGAACTTTGTTCGCTGGGCGGAATTCATATCCCTGTTGTTGATAATCGTCTTCCTGGTTACCCAGGTGGCGTGGCCTCTCATCAGGGGAACGAAGCTTTTCCCGATTTTCCGGCGTGAAGCCGAGCTCGAAAAGAAGCTCGACAACAAGCGTCAAGAAGATCTGGAGCAGGCCCTCGAGCGTAAGCTCGGGCGTAGCAAAAAGTCGAAGTAACGCCAACCTCAATCAACGAAAGAAAAGGAAAATACACCATGTTACAGCCACAAGACAGGCGAGAAGGTGGAGTGTGGGGGTTGCTCTCGAGCTTCACCCCGCGCAAAGGTCTCGGCATCGGGATACTGCTGGTCATCGCTTTGGTGATCATCAGCTTCAGCAACAAGATTGTCGAAAATGTCGACGCCGACGAAATTGTCGTCATTCAATCGCCGATCGAGGGGCGGCTCGACTGGTATATCCAGCCGGGAATCTACCCGCAATGGTTCGGCAAGGTGACACGGTACAAGAAGCGTTCGATCTACGATTTCAACCAGAACGCCGACAAGGCCGGCAAGTGCACCAACGGCATCGATGTCAGATTCAACGACGGTGGGCACGGCACCATGTGCGGTTCCGTGCAGTACGACATGCCGCTGGATGTAAAAAACTTGACGGCGCTCCATACTCGCTTCGGTAGTCAAGAAGCGGTGCAGCGTCAGCTCGTCGAAACCATCACCGGCAAGTCCGTGTACCTTTCTGGTCCGTTGATGTCGTCGCGTGAGTCGTACGCCGAAAAGCGTAACGACCTCATTCACGCCGTCGAAGACCAGATCCAGAACGGTGTTTACCGCACCTTTCAGGAGGACACAAAAGTGAAGGATCCGCTCACCGGCCAAGAAAAGTCCCTCATGGTTGTTCGGATCGTGATGAAGGATGGTCACCCGGAGCGGCAAGAAGACCCTGTTCTCACACAGAATGGTCTCAAGGCGTCCAACTTCACGATCAACCGGTTGCCGTATGACCCAGCGGTCGAGAAGCAAATCCAGCAACAGCAGTCGATAGCGATGGACGTGCAAACGGCCATTGCAAACGCCAAGAAAGCCGAGCAGGACACCATCACGGTTTCCGAGCGCGGTAAAGCGGATGCGGCCAAGGCCAAGTGGGACCAAGAAGTCATCAAGGCCAGGGAGGTAACCGCGGCTGAACAGCGCAAAGCTGTCGCCGATCTCGACGTGCAGACTGCTGGCGCGCGTAAGCGCGAGCAAATTTTGCTCGGCGAAGGCGAAGCCGAACGCAGGAAGCTAGTCATGTCAGCCGACGGTGCACTCGACAAGAAGCTTGAGGCATGGGTGAAGGTGAACGAAGCCTACGCCACAGCCGTGAAGGATTACAAGGGACAGTGGGTCCCTGGTATCGTCATGGCCGGACAGGGGAGCACGGCTTCTGCCCAAGGAATGCCCTCGGGTGCGCAAGCGATGATCGATTTCCTAACGGTGAAAACCGCCAAGGATCTCGCTGTCGACATGGGCTTCGTGGGCGCTGGTGCAACGAAAGGGAAGTAGTTCTCTAGTATTTCAAGCAACACAACAGGGAGGTTCATTACCTCCCTGTTTTATTTTTATGCGAGATATTTTTTAATCAGCTTAGCGTATTCTCTTACCAAATCCTTACTCACCCTTATAAATTTATCCTGATCTAAAGGATAAAATTTACCGCTTTTTACATAATCCTTAATGGTAGAAATTTGAAAACATGGTTCGTATGGATGTAGAAGTAATATTTTAGCTTCCGGCCAATATTTATGTGCTTTCCGAAGCCATTCTGTAAAATAGCGATCTTCTTGTCCATTAGCACGATATTTAACCTCAATAAAAAATACATCGCCCTCTTTGTTCATAACGATGAAATCTATTCAAAGAGTCCTGTCGTGTCCCCTTGCTCGGTCTAGAACCTTTAGGGGGAAGCCCCCGTAATGGTTTTTGAGCAATTTTCAGTATACCAAATTCACCCCTCTCGGTAGGTCTCACATACGTGTCCGCCCGGCAGGAATCGAACCTGCGACCGTTTGCTTAAAAGGCAACTGCTCTACCGACTGAGCTACGGGCGGATGTTCCGTGCCATAATCGCCTTGATAACTTCAGGGCTACCAAAACAGCTACGGGCGGATATATCACACTAAAGTGATAGAATAGTCAAAATCATAGCGACAAATCAATCAAATGTCTAGAAATCGTAATGTTATTTATCTCATACTTCACGATATCAGAAGCGTTCATAACGTGGGGGCAATTTTCCGTACGGCTGAGGGAGCGGGGGTGTCTAGAATAATTTTAAGTGGTTATACGCCGGGGCCACTAGATAGATTTGGCAGAGAACGGAGTGATTTTAAAAAATCAGCGCTTGGCGCAGAAAAACTTGTTTCGTTTGAGCAGACCTATAACATTTCTGCGACACTTTCGGATTTAAAAAAGAAAAGATTTTATATTATTGCGCTAGAGCAGGACAAAAACGCCGTTGATTATAAAAAAGTTAAAATTAAAAATAAAACGGCTGTTTTGGTTGGAAATGAAGTTCGTGGAATTCCAAAAAATATACTAAAAAAATGCGATATTGTCGCTGAGATTCCTATGAGAGGAAAGCTTGCCCGAAATCGTCGGAGAGACGACGTCGGGAAAGAGTCTTTAAATATTTCTGTGGCTGTAGGAATTGCCCTTTTTAGATTTTTTGACCTCTAATTTGTTTGGTAGGTGTTTTTGTTAAGAAGGTCTCCCGGATGGCCGTAACTTTCACCAGTATCTAATGGCGCCACTTTTTTTATAAAAACTCCTGTGTTCGTGGTTCTGGCTCGTTCCGGCCCACCGGTGGAATACCAAAGAAGCCAGAGTCCTGTCATAATAACTAGAAACCAAAGGAGGGGATTTGTAGGAGCAGGTGATTTATCCATCCTGTTAGAGGCAGGTCGCGTTCATAGGGGCCTGCGCGTGATTATTATTAAAAGGCTGTTTCGTAATTGTCATGCAATATTTATTATACAAAATTTACTCGACCGCGGCCTCTAACGGGATCCATAAAATTATTTTTTCTTATTAATAGAATGAGTCTGGTGAGTGTTGCAGAAATGCGCGCTTCTTCCCCCAACCTTCTTCTTTATTATAATACCGCCACAACGACGCTTTCCGCAATGTTCCCCGGTTTTTTGGTAAGCGTTGTGGCGTTCTTGAAATTTCCCTCGTTTGCCGTCTATATTTCTATAATCCGACATAGAATCTCCTCCAAAATCTATTCCACTTTTCAGAACTGACTTCATTGAATGAAAAAGAAATTCTAGTTTTTTATTATTTATTTTTTCCACCCTTTCCTCTGGGTGAATTTCTGAGAGGAAAAGCATTTCATCGGAATAAATATTTCCAATCCCGGCTATTACTGTTTGGTCCATAAGCACCGTCTTTATTTTCCCGCGTGGTTTTTTGGCGATTCTTTCTTTAAATTTTTCAAATGTAAAAGATTTTTCCAGTGGCTCTGGCCCCAAGTGTGAAAGGTGCGATGAGTGGGGGAGTCGAGCCGTTTCAATTAGCGCAACCTTGCCAAACTTTCGGGTGTCGGAAAATGCCAGATGTTTCCCATTTGAAAGGATAAAAACAAGGTGGATAAAGCGATTAAATGGATCATTAAGGGGACTTTTTTTGTCCACGGGCATCCATATTGCTCGTTTTTTGTTTTTTGCTTGCCCGCCTAAGTTTTGCCCTGCAAAATTTTGGCGGGTATATTTTCCATAGAGAAGGTGCCCCGTCATTTTCATATGAATGAGAATTGTTTTTCCGCTCGATATATCTATCAAAATATTTTTGGCGCGCCGTTTTGCTCCCAGAAATTTTTCTCCGACAACTTCTGATTTGAATTTAGAAAAAGAGTGACCCTTGACCATTTTCCCCCAGTCGCTCCAAACACCTTTTATTTTTAGGCCGGGCAATACTTTGTGGAGTCCGCTAGTGGTAGTTTGTACTTCGGGTAGCTCGGGCATTTTAATATCTTATAGTTTTTGAAAACATTTGCCTATTATTAGTAAATATATAGAATGTGTGAAATTGTTCCCCAAAGGAGGCTTGTCATGGTTCTCATCAGCGACGTCGGTAAAAAGAGATTGAAGCCCGGTATGAAAATTAGGAATATCACTACCGGCACAACGGCAGATTTAAAGCCCGATTCAAAGGATAGTCGCAAATTGGAGCACGCGGCTAAGCACAGTATCGCAGTAGTCCGCCGACACAAAAACGAGAGAGTCCATTACTACGCATGGTGGTCAATCTTCAATACTGAACTTCTATAGCCCCGGTTTAGGGGCTCTATTTTATTAGTTTCTTTAATTCTTTTCGCGTAACTTCTCTATCATCCCAAGGAATCTTGCTTCCGTTCGGGCCCATAAGATACGGGTCGGTACCTTTCCCAGTTATTAGAACAACATCCCCCGGTTTTGCCAAAGATAACCCTTCTTTTATGGCCTCACGGCGGTTTATGAAAATCTTTGGCGTTATTTTTTTAATTCCTTTTTTGATTTCTCCCACGATTTGTTCCGGTTTTTCATCATAAGAATCATCATCGGTCAGTATTATTTCAGCGCAATATTTATCAGCAATTTTACCCATTTCTGGGCGTTTCCATTTATCTCTGCCACCGCCAGTCGCGCCAAAAACGCAAATTTTTCTTTTGTTTTCAAAAATTCTATAAACTTTTTCCATTGAGTCGGCCGTATGGGCATAATCTACAATTACTTCAAAATTTTGTCCAACAGAAATTTTTTCTAATCGCCCTTCAATCACAGTCGCTTTTTCAATACCAACTTTGATTTTATTTTCAGAAATTCCCATAGCTTCGGCGAGCGTGGCGGCAGCTAAAATATTTTCTACATTGATACTTCCCTGGAGGGGGCTTTCAAAATAAATTCCTCCAAAATGGATAGAGAGACCAGATGCATTTTCGGAATATGAGGTTTTTTGACGGGAAAAATATATTTTTTTCTCGGCTTCTACTTTCAAAAAATCCGCCCCATGTAAGTCGTCGGCGTTTGCTACTAGGATACGAGGACGCTTTGAAGAGATTGCCAGCTCGCGGGCGATAGAGAGTTTGGATTCTTTATATTTTTCAAACGAGCCATGAGATTCTATGTGTTCGGGGGTTAAATTTGTAACAACAAGGGCGTTCATTTCCACATAACGATGGCGGTGCTGGCGCGCCCCCTCCGAAGTTATTTCAATAACGGCGTGCGTACACTTCGCCTTAAGCGCATCACGGAGGAATTTTTGCACGAATAATCTTCCGGGCATTGTCATTTTATGGAGATTGCGTTCGCTTTTATTTCCAATCTTGAATCGTATTGTTCCTAATAGTGCCGTCCTGTGCCCCGCCGACTCAAGTATTGAGGTTATAAGCTCGGCTGTGCTTGATTTTCCTTTTGTGCCGGTGATTCCAATTACGAAAAGTTTTTGTGCCGGGAATCCGTAAAAAAGAGCGCCAAGGATTGAAAGAATATAATGATAATAAGGTTGAAATGCCTTAAATATTTTTTTTGGGATTATTTTTTTAAAGACAAAAAAAATTCGTTCCATCTCTTAATGATTGTTGCCTAATATTTTTAATGCTTCTTTGACCCGTATGCTGGTGGTTGCCCTAATATTCCCAACTTTTTTAAGCGCTTCACGTGCTTCCGCCTGGGAATAACCAAGTGATTTTAATGCTTCCACTGCGTCGGATTCCTCGCGCAGTGTTCCGCTTTCTACGCTCCCACCCCCGCCCAATTTATCTTTAAGTTCAAGTACAATTTTTTCCGCAGTTTTTCTGCCTATCCCGGAAACTTTAGTGAGATAAGAGGTATCTTCGGAAGAGATTGCTTTTTTTAATGTTTCCACTCCCGCTAGTCCCATTATTTGAATAGCTGATTTGGGGCCGATACCTGAAATAGAAATAAGCATTTCAAAAAGTTCAAGCTCCGCTTGGATTATAAAACCGTAAAGGTCTAAAGCATTTTCGCGTACGGCAAGGTGCGTGAGGAGCGCCACCGCGCCTTTTTCTTTGCGCAGAGTATGCAATGTGTCCCCGGTCACGGTTATTTTATAACCGACTCCGCCTACGCTTAAAATTATGTACCGGTCGCCCACAAAAGAAAGAGTCCCCTCCAATCGTGCAATCATAAAACTATCATAGCCCAGTTTGCCTTTTTTATAAACAATTGGTAGTATTTCTGCGTTGGCTTGGTTCATCTTTCCCTAAAAACTAACAACTATCAACTAAAAACTAGTTCAAATGGCTATTACTTCATCAGCGAGGCGCGCAATAAGAGTTTCGGCGCGTAAAAAAGCATTCAACGACAATCGCAGTAAGGCGATGAAAGAGACAATTAAAGAAGTGCGCCAGCTTGTTTCTGCACAAAAAGGAGCTGAGGCAAAAAAGCTTTTGAGTGCCGCGTATAAAGCGATTGATAAAGCCATGAAGCGCGGAGTTATAAAGAAAAATACTGCTGCCCGCAAAAAGTCGCGACTCTCGCAGGCAATAAAGAAAATATCTTAAAAATCCGCCATTTGGCGGATTTTTAAAAAAGTGATTCTCGGGTAATATACCAATATCCGCCCGAACGATATCGTTCGGGCAGACGCCCTCGTCGTTCAATGGATAGGACACAAGCTTGCGGAGTTTGTGATGCAGGTTCGATTCCTGCCGAGGGCATAAAGTTAGTGACGTTCTAAGGACTAAACCCCCAGGTGTTCCATGATTTGATGAGCAAGAGGCTCCTTGTGTTTTTTTTCTGGCAAGTATTTTAGTAAAAAATTTGTGACTACTTCGGCGTCCCCATGATGCATGGGGATTATGAAGAGCGGTTTCCACCAAGCTTGTTCTTCGAAAATAAGTTTGTCGCGGTCTATTGAAAAAGAAAAAAGTTCACTATAGGGAAATAATTTATTGTTAACTGAAATATTTTTGTCTGTAATATTAATAGAGAGAACCCCTGGAGCCTTTGTCGCATAAACGCCAACCGTGAATCCGGCAAGGACTATAAAAATTGAAAAAAGATAATTTCCGTAAATGGCGCTTGCCACGGCGACGGAGAAAGCAATTATGCCGAGTGACCAAAACCACCCCTCCTCGTTTTCATGGTGTTCGTGTTCAGGTATTTCCCAAGACAGCTCCTGCATGACGTATTAATTGTACACCCCGTAGAGACAAACAAAAAACGGATGGGGTGAGATTCGAACTCACGGTGCCTTTTACGACACAGCAGTTTTCAAGACTGCCCGATTAAACCGCTCTCGCACCCATCCCTGTAGAGGCATAATAGCGAGAAGCGGGCGTGCATGCAATTTGCGTTCGGGACTGTCCATCGCTATGCTAATGCAATGAGAGGAAATATTGTTCACCCTGGCGCAGACGAACTTTCTTACGAAATACGGGAGATTGTTGATTTTGGTTTGGATCTTGAGCGGGAAGGAGTAAAACTTATATGGGAAAATATAGGTGACCCAGTCGCCAAAGGAGAAATTGTCCCAGAATGGGCAAAAGAAATAATAATTGGAGCGCTTAAGGAAAATAATACATTCGCCTATTCGCCCACAAAGGGACTTTTGGAGACAAGAAAATTTCTTTCGGAACTTCGCGCCAAAGAAGGAGGAGAAAAACTCAGCCCCGATGATATTTTATTTTTTAATGGACTAGGAGATGCAATTTCCACGGTTTATACATACTTGAATAAAAACGCTCGCATTATAGGGCCATCTCCTGCCTATCCAACACACTCTTCCGCTGAAGCGGCCCATGCTGGAGCGCACCACCTTACTTATGCACTGAATCCGCATCGCAATTGGTTGCCCGACATAGAAGATTTAAGAAATAAAATTAAATATAACGAATCTATCTCCGGAATTCTTATTATAAATCCGGACAATCCTACGGGAATGATATACCCAGAGAAAATACTTAAAGAAATTGTGGCGGTTGCCAGAGAATTTGATTTATTTCTTGTTTGCGATGAAATTTATTCAAACATTCATTATGGACCGGAAAAATTTGTTCCGCTTTCTCGTGTGCTAGATGGTGTTCCAGCCATCGTAATGAGGGGGCTTTCTAAGGAAGTGCCATGGCCTGGGGCGCGATGTGGGTGGGTTGAGGTGTATAACAAAGATAGGGACGCTTCATTTGCTAGATACGTTAAAACAATTAATGACGCCAAGATGCTTGAGGTGTGTTCAACAACATTGCCCCAAAAAGTATTGCCGAAACTTTTTTCCGACAAAAGATATGGAGAATACCTAAAGAACCGCCAAGAGGCGTATCGTAGACGCGCAGATATTGCGCACAAAGCACTTTCCAAAATTAAAGGAATCTCTGTCGTTAAGCCGTCCGGGGCTTTTTATTTGACTATAGTTTTTGACGAAGGGGTGCTTTCTGGCAAACAAACACTTCATATAAAAAATGAAAAAATAAAACAATTGGTTGAGAATAAGATTTCCCTGCTTTCGCCACGGGCACTAGATAAAAGATTTGTTTATTATTTAATGGGAGGCCCAAATATCTGTGTTGTCCCGCTTTCTGGCTTCAATACTGACCTTTATGGGTTTCGCATGACTCTTCTTGAGGAAGACGGCGTAAAGTTTGATAAAATTCTTAAAGACTTGGTGGAGGCTATTGGAAAATATATCTCATCTTAATTATGAATCCCGTTAGAGGTCGCCGTTATATGACAATAAAAATAGTGATGGTACTTAAGGGACTTGTCCTGTTAGAAGTTTAATATTAAGGTTATAAAATACTATAAAGTGAAGCCATAGGCGGATATGCATAAAAATATAATTATAAATAAAAAGATAGACGAACTTCTAATAGGATGAAATGCATAGGAATTGATTATGGAACAAAAAGAATTGGAATTGCTTTTTCTGATGATGCGGGAAAAGTAGCTTTCCCGCGCGAAATTCTTGAAAATAACAGAAATGCTGTTTGGAAAATTATTGAGCTTATAAAAAAGGAAAAAGCAGGGCGTATCGTGGTAGGGAGGTCTCTTGATGAGGGGGGGAAGGAAAATTTCTTAATGGCAGATATAAAAGAATTCATTAGTTTTCTTGAATTGGGGATAAACCTTCCTATTTTTCTTGAGAAAGAATTTTTTACTTCGGTAGAGGCGCGCCGTTTCCAGGGGGGCAAGGAAGTTGATGACCGCGCAGCAGCGATAATACTTCAGAGGTATTTGGATAAACAAAGATTACCAAAAACTAATAATTTACCGTCCTGAGTTTTTGCTTCACAAAAATTTAGGAGGGAAAGCAAACTAATGACTAAACCAGAAATTACAATAGACGATTTTAAAAAATTAGATATCCGTATTGGAACGATAATTTCCGTCGAGGTTATTCCGGATGCTGATAAGCTTTTAAAACTACAAATTAATTTGGGGGAGAAGAGTTTACGACAAATTTTGGCCGGTATTCGCGAGTATGTGGGCGACCCTATGCGCCTAGTTGGCCTTCAGATTCCGGTACTTACAAATTTAGCCCCGCGCACCATCCGTGGCCTTGAAAGCAATGGTATGATTTTAGCAGGTAGTGCGGACGGCGCCTTTGCCCTTATTCATCCAGAAATCAACCTTCCTAATGGTTCAGAGATAAGGTAACAATTTAGAGTATTTTCTTTTACTACTATTATACATGGGGACATGAACTTTCTCATTTGCTCTAAACAAAAATAAAATTTCACTTCTTCCTTATTGCTAGTTATATAAGTACACAAACTCTCTCACTCGGTCAAAATAAAAACTAGCTTTCAATTCTCCCTCGTTGCCAGTTATAATAGATGTAATGAAACAAAACCTCTTTCGTTCGTTTTTCCCTACACCAAATTTTTTAAAAATGCCATCAGTTGGTCTTGATATTTCCGACAAGTCGGTCAGGTTTCTCGGGCTTATTGAAAAAAACGGTGGTCTTGTTATTGGCAGTTATGCCGAGAAAAAAATAAACCCCGGAATCGTAGAATCTGGCAAAATAAAAGATGAACGTAAAATGAAAGAGATACTTACTGAATTAAAAAATGAACACAAACTAGATTTTGTAAGGGTGGCCCTACCCGAAGAACAGGCCTATCTTTTTATAATGAGCGTGCCTCTGATAAAAAAACGACAACTTAGAGAAAGCATTTTATTACAGTTAGAAGAGCATGTTCCTATCAAGGCCACGGATGCCGTGTTTGATTATGAAATCGTCAGTGAGCGTGCTGATGTTTATGTAGTTCAGGTTTCGGTGATACCTATTCAAGTTGTGGAAAGTTATGCCCGTATTTTCACGGAAAGCGGTCTTATCCCGGTTTCTTTTGAAATAGAGGCCCAGGCCATTATCAGGGCGGTTATCCCGCGCAAAGACCAGGGAACTTATATGGCGGTCGATTTCGGGCAGACCAGAACCGGCATTTCAATAGTATCGGCTGGGATTGTTCTTTTTACCTCGACTATTGATGTTGGCGGTGCGATGCTTACCGACGCTATTGCGAAAGAATTTAGTCTTGATATCCGCGAAGCGGAAAAAATAAAACGTGAAAAAGGGCTTGGGCAAGAAAAAGAAAATAAAAAAACATTTTCTGCCATTATGAGTACAGTTTCCATATTTCGTGATGAAATAAATAAACATTTTATTTATTGGCATACTCACAAAGAGGCAGACCAGTATATTCGTAAACCCATAGAAAAGCTTATTTTATGCGGCGGAGACTCTAATCTTCGTGGGCTTGTTGATTATTTGTCTAGAAGCCTAAGAGTAAAAGTTGAACTAGCAAACGTCTGGACTAATGCTTCAGCGCCACCGCAATATATTCCAGAAATTACTTTTAGTGATTCACTTACATATGCAACAGCCGTCGGCCTCGCGTTGGCCGACCAAAACTATGATTAATCTTCTTCCTGACGAATATAAAAATTTAGTTGAAAGAGAATATCAAGGCCGGATATTGACGGGGATGCTCCTATTCTTCATCATAACCGTGATTATTTCAATAATTTTCTTAATCCCTTCGTATTTTATTTCTCAGATAGAGTATTCCTCGGCCCTAGATCGTGCTGAAAAAAATATTCCAAAGAGCGAACCTGATTCTCTGGGAACTAGCGATATCATTAAAAAAATAAACAATGGGATATCTCTTTTAAGAATATCTTCTTCTGATAATAAGGTGTTGGTTAATCAGCTTATTGATTCTTTGATAACTAAAAAGAATAGCCTAATTAGCATTAAAAGCATTAACTACGAAATGCGCGGAGAAACCGCAAAAATTGATATTACAGGAGTCGCTAACACAAGAGAATCCCTCCTTTTATTTGTAGATAATTTGAAGAAAGAGAAGAACTTTGCCGAAGTTTACTCTCCCGTTTCAAATCTCGTGAAAGAGAGAAATGTTGATTTTTCTGTGCAAATTGCCATATCTCCCGAATTATGATTTCACGACCACGCCAACATTTAAATAAAATAATAATTCTTACGGTTATTATGCTTGTCTTGGTTTCGCTTTATATTTTTGTTTTTTACCTGATTAGAAATGAAGATAAAAAAACATCTTTGCTTGAGCAGAATTTCTCGCTCATGGCCAAAAAAGAGGAACTAATGTTATCCGAACAAAGTATAATTAGAGAAACAGAAGAAAAAAGAAAAGATCTTGATAAATATTTTATTAACCAAGGGAATGTGGTTGTTTTCATCGAAAAATTGGAGTCACTTGGCGCAATTTCCGGCGGTAAAGTGTCGCTTAGCTCGGTTGATATAGATAAATCTCGTAAGAATGTATTGAAAGCGAACCTCTCCGTTTCAGGTGGATTTAGCGAATTGTTTCATTTTTTGTCGCTACTTGAGGCCATCCCATTTGAAATTAATATAAAACACATTTCTTTGACTAGTTATATGCCGACCGGGCCTCTTGCTCAGGACAAAAAAAATAAAAGCGAATGGGACATGAATTTAAGTATTGACCTTGTAAATTTTGTTTCAGAAAAATAACCTAAAATCTATGCAATTTATAAAGAATTTAATTACTAAGATAAAAATATCACTTGACCGAGACCCCGGAAAGATAGTTATTCATCCTGGTAGGGTATGGATGTTTATGTTTGTTGTGTTTTTTGCAATAAACTTAGTCATTGCTTCTTTTAGTTTTTATTTTTTTAAAAGTGTAAGTAATGATAGTCCGGCTACATCCGCTGATGAAACTAATGGCTCTTTAAATACAATAAGCAGAGAAAAATTAAATCAAGCACTTGATTATTTACACAAAAAAGATACAAATTTTGAGTATATTAAAAACCACAAGCCAACGATAATTGATCCGTCCAGGTGAAAAACTTATAACTCATAACATTTAACATGTAACATATTTCAAAATAATTCCCGCAACCTTTCATTGTTATTAGTTATATGTTATTTGTTATTTGTTAGCGTTTAATTTGCCCTCGTAGTTCAGTGAGCATAAATGAACTTCGCGGACATGAAGCCGGTCGCCCTATGATTTTAATTACGACGGGCGAAGAGATATATTTAGTATAGTGTAGAAATATTTGCCCTCGTAGTTAAATGGATATAACTGCGGACTTCTAAGCCGTTATTCCAGGTTCGATTCCTGGCGAGGGCATAGGCATGTGAGACTGACCGAGGTGGTTCAACAAAGCAATATTTCAAATGAGTCAAGAAAAATTTTACAAAATGACCTCGACAAAAAATAAGTTTATAGAAATTGTAAAAGAACATTCTTATTTTCTTGATTCAGTGGGTTGGGGTAAATTACAAAAAGAAGTTTCGTCAATTAAAGAAGTTAATCTAAAGACAATAAATAATTTATTAAAACGGGTAGATAAACACTCATTCGCCGTCGGTAAACTATCGAAAAAAGGAAAAATAAACTTACCACCGAAAATATTTACCAAAGAATATTTAGGAGATATTGGTTTATTGAAATTACCAGGATTTTTTACCTTGGACGACAATCAATATAGTAAAAACTATAGAGATATTGTTCGCTCGTTAAAAAAGTTGGGGAGTAAGAAAAAATTGGTTATAGACCTTTCTGAAAATACCGGGGGCAATATGTACCCATGGTTAGCGGCCTTATCCCCTCTTTATGATACAGAATGTGTCGGGTATTTTGAATATAAATATAAAGATACAAAAGATAAGTGGCTTATTAGTAAAGACGGCGTGTACTGTGGAAATAAAAAATGGTTTGAGAAAATAAATAGTGACAAATTTTCTTTTGAAAAAATTGCTATTTTATTGTCCCCTCAAACATCGAGTTCTGGTGAAGCAATAGCGATGTCTTTCATTGGTCAAAATAATGTAAAAACTTTTGGCCAAAAAACGGCTGGTTTTACAACTGGGAATGAAGATTACGATATGGGCGGAATAACTATTTGGTTAAGTACTTGCATGATGGAAGATAGAGAGCAAAGAAATTATCCTAACGGGATAAAACCAGATTCAGTCACCAAAGACTCTTTGAAAGAAAGTATTAAGTGGCTAGATTCCTAGATTTTTATCAGTAATAAAATACAAAAATTCTCCAACTCAAGCACCAGACTTTTTTATTTTCTAAATTCAGACCCCTACCGAGAGGGCTAGATTTGATATACTAAAAATCCCTAAAGAACCCTTCTCTGGTCTCATTACGAAAGTTCCGAGACCGAGTTGGGGGCACAAAGATGAAAAGTTTATTTACAGAAAAATATTTAAGTGCTTTACTTTTTATTACTGATTTTTTTAAAAAAAATAATATACCATATGTTTTTACCCCCAAAATCCAATACGAATTAGTCGCTGAGCGAAGCGAGGCGAACCAAAAAACCGCTTGATTTTTCCTTTCTGGTGCAGTATTCTTGAATTAGTCCGAACGCATTTCGCCGCCGCAGGCGGCGAGGAAATCCCCCCGCGAAAATTCGGAAAGGCGGCGGAGCCACACCGCTCAAAACCGCAAAAGAACCCGGAGAAAAACATCGGCTCGAACCATATTTTAATTTTGGGGGAAGAAAATTTTTTAATCATATGGACTTTAAGCATATTTTAAGCACGCAACAATTTTTGAATAAAAAAGTACTTGTAGATATTTTCAGAAAAGCAGATAAGTTTGAAAGAGCAGACCGCCAAGGCAAAATCCCGAAACTTTTGCAGGATAAAATTCTCTCCTGTGTTTTCTACGAACCGAGTACCCGCACTCGGTTTTCTTTCGAATCCGCTATGCTCAAGCTCGGTGGACAAGTAATTACCACTGAAAGCGCAGGACATTTTTCTTCGGCCATCAAAGGAGAAACGCTGGAGGATAGTGTGCGGATTATCTCTGGGTACTCCGATATGATTGTCCTGCGACACAACAAACATGGAGCTGCCGAACGAGCTGCAAAAGTTTCTCCCGTTCCAATTATCAATGCAGGAGATGGTGATGGAGAACATCCTACTCAAGCACTCCTTGATTTGTATACCATCCAAAAAGAACTTGGCCACATTGATAATTTCAAAATTGCTATGGTTGGTGATCTGCTGTACGGCAGAACAATTCACTCGCTCATTTATCTTCTTTCGCTTAGTCATAATGTTGAACTATTCTTAGTCGCGCCACTAGAATTGAAATTACCCCCAAAATATAAATCTTTCTTGAATTCGCGAAAGATAAAATTTTCTGAATCAGATAATTTAGAAAGCGTCCTTTCAAAGGTTGATGTTTTGTACATGACGCGAATTCAGAAAGAACGGTTTTCTTCGGCGCGACTTTATGAGCGAGTGAAAAATTCATTTGTTTTGAATAAAAAACTACTTGATAAACTCAACAAGCGCGCCGTTATCATGCATCCATTGCCAAGAGTCAATGAAATTAGTCGAGAGGTTGATGACGACAAGCGCGCCGCATATTTTCGACAAGCTAAAAATGGATTGTATATTCGCATGGCACTTTTGAGTTTTTTATTATAAAATGCATTTGTATTCGCTTTACGAATTCTTGGATTTAATGCCGCCAAAGAAAAACTTGAAATTGTCAGCGGTGCGGCTCCGCCGCCTTTCCGAATTTTCGCGGGGGGAATTCCTCGCCGCCGCAGGCAGCGAAATGCGTTCGGACTAATTCAAGAATACTGCATCAGATGGAATTTATTTTACACATAATTCAGTTTATTTTAAAAAATATTATAGTTTCTCTAATCCCAGCATTTTTTACTGTAATTGGTGGAGTTATACCTATTGCTATTTTAGTATTTATTTTTTCTATAAAAGAAAAAGAGAGGTTGTTATCACATGCCAAAGAAATAGAGAATACATTGCCGATTCTAGAACAATTATTAAAAAGCATGGCTGAACTAGTTAAAAAAACAATTAATAACGGGGAAGTTACCAAGGGCGCGGAACAATTTAAGCAGTTAGTTGAATCTCAAAATATAGTTAATGAGAACAAAAAATTTATAAAATACGCAGAGAATTATAATTTTATATCAGCAGTTGGGCACATTCTTAGGGCAAGTAATTATATGCCAAAAAGCATAGACGAACATAAAGAGATATCAAAGAATCTACCCAATTCTTCATCAAGCGACACCTAGATTTGTGTACACGAGTCACTAAGTATATTGCTTCGCTCCGCTTGCAATCTACGTAAGTGCTCGCGACCCCGGCTCGTGGTTTCGCTTACTAGCGAAACAGCACTGCGCCTCCCGCAAACTAAAAACCACGAGCAGTTGTAATTTTCTTAACGTTTGTGGGCGATAGAGGACTCGAACCCCTGGCATCTTCAGTGTAAATGAAGCGCTCTACCAACTGAGCTAATCGCCCTTTCTTAGCAAGCTTAGAGTAGCTTATTTTGTAATAATGTTCAACTAATAGTTGTGGTTATTTTTTGTACTATGTATAATAAAGAAACAAGTATTACATAGTAGACTAATCAGGGGTTCATTAATTATGAAATTATTAGAAAAAAATAAAGCTATTATTTTAAGAAAAAATGGGAATTCAATTAACGAAATAGCGAGAAGCATTGGGGTTTCAAAGGGAAGTATTAGTGTATGGGTCAGAAACGTGACCCTAAGTAAAAAACAATTGCGCTCTCTTAAAGTAAAAGGGTTTACTTCTGAGTTAATAGAAAAAAGAAGAATGAGGCGTTTGGGGAACGAACAAATAAAGCGTGAAATGATAATGGCTGAGGCACAAAAAGATATTACTAAAATTACTCGTGGCGGCCTTAGATTTATTGGATTATGTCTATATTGGGGCGAAGGGAGAAAAACTAATCATGGCTCGGCAAGTATATCAAATAGTGATCCAGCCGTTATAAAAACTATGATGAGATTTTTTCGAGAAATTTGTATGGTTGAAGATAAAAAATTTAGAGGGCATATACACATTCACTCTCATCTTGATGTAAAAAAAGCAGAACAATATTGGTCACGAGTATCAACTATTCCACGTAGTCAATTTTACAAGACCTATACTAAGCCAAGCATAGCAAGTAAAGGGAAGAAAGATAATTTACCATATGGAACATTTGATATATATGTTAACAATACTAAATTATTTCTTCAGATTATTGCTCAAATAGAAAAGATAAAAAAACTTGTATTACAGTAGCAATTTATATAAGTCATAGTTATAATTATCTCTTATATGGCAAAACGGCTTGAATGCGAAATTTCCGGACGAGTGCAACTTGTTATGTATCGTGATTTTGCATATCGCAGAGCCAAAGCATTAAATATTTCCGGTACCGTCGAAAATTTAAAAAACGGGGATGTTTACGTAATTGCTGAGGGCGAAGAAGAAACCCTAAAATTATTTCTCTCGGACTTGAAAAATGGCCCATTTTTTGCCAAAGTGACTAATGTTCTACCGAAATGGTTGAATGCTACAGGGGAATTTAAGGATTTCTCAATTATTTTTTATGACCGCCACTAAATTAAATTCACACATTCCCAAAACAATTGGCCTTATAATGGACGGCAATAGACGCTTCGCACGCGCCCGCGGATTTCCGATTTTTAAAGGTCACGAACTTGGATATGAAAAGCTCAAGGATTTTTTACGCTGGTCCAAAGATGCCGGAATCAATACCGTTATTGCATACGCATTTTCTACAGAAAATTGGAAACGAACAAAAGAAGAAGTCGGCTACTTGATGAAACTTCTTGAGCATATTGTTACGGATAAAGCAGAAGAACTTTTGAAAGAAAAAATTAAAATTAAATTTATAGGACAATTAGAGCGACTACCGGGGAAAATACAAACAGGCATAAAAAAAATAGAGCATGATACGGGAAAATATAAAAACTTTACACTAGTAATTGCTCTTTCATATGGCGGGAGAGCAGAAATTATAGAGGGGGTTAAAAAACTTGCCAGAGAAGAAGGCATACAGGGGATTTCTAAATTAAGGGAGGAAGATTTTGGGAGCTACCTATGGACAGCAGGAATTCCTGACCCGGAACTTATTATAAGAACATCGGGAGAAATGCGCACTTCAAACTTTTTGCCATGGCAGTCAGCTTACAGCGAATGGTTTTTCTCAAAAACATTTTGGCCCGCATTTACAAGACGTGAATTCCAAAAAATTATCAGTGATTACTCTGCGCGCGAAAGACGCAACGGGAAGTAAAAGAAGGTGAAAAAAATTCCTATAATATACGAAGATAAAAATTTATTAGTGCTCAACAAACCCTCCGGTCTTATGGTTCACGGTGACGGGAAAACAAAAGAAATCACCCTTGCCGACAAAATTTTAAGGCAATATCCGAAATTAAAAAGCGTTGGGGAGCCAATGCGTGTTTTGGGAAAAGGCGGTAAAGAAATCGTCATATACCGCCCCGGTATCGTGCATCGATTGGACAAGGAAACAAGCGGGGCTATCATAGTTGCCAAAAATCAGAAGACATTCCTGTCTTTGAAAGAACAATTTAAGGGGCGAGAAATTAAAAAAATTTACCGCGCAATAGTGCATGGTAGTGTTAAAGACGACAGGGGAACAATCAATCGCCCGCTAGGGCGCTCGCCTAAAGATTTCAGGCAATGGTCGGCGCATATTACCGCTCGCGGAGAAAAAAGAGAGGCGGTTACAGAGTATAAAGTTCTAAAAAGATTTGAAACAAAAGAAGGCCCGTTTTCTTATTTGGAAATATATCCACGCACCGGCCGTACACACCAAATTAGGGCGCATTTTAAATTTATTAATCATCCCTTAGTTTGTGATGATACTTATGGAGGCAAACGTGGATGTGCTTTGGGGCTTAAGCGTCTCGCTCTCCATTCTTTGTCTATTTCTTTTAATCTTCCAGACGGAAAAAATATTACCTGTAAAACTGAACTGCCGAAAGATATTACCGAAGTTCTCCCCGCGTAGGGTGTATAGGCTTAATCTGCATAAAAATAGATTTGCCTTTTTTGTAAACAATTGGTAGTATTTCTGCGTTATGGCTATTAAATTTTCTCCAGTAGATACCAAAGAGCGCACAAAAGTTTTCTTTGAAAGCGGGGATAGTATTCGTGTTTGGTCAAAAATCTTGGAAAAAGGCAAAACTCGCCTTCAGGCGTTTGAAGGGCTTGTTCTTTCTCGTAAACACGGCCAAGAGGCTGGTGCCACATTTACCGTAAGACGAGTTGCGTCAGGCGTTGGCGTAGAGAGAATTTTCCCTCTCTATTCCCCCAATATAGATAAAATTGAATTGGTAAAAAAATCAAAAACTCGCAAATCAAAACTTTATTATGTTCGTGAAAAAGCGGCAAAAGAAATTCGTCGCAAAATGAAACAAACCCGTGTGGTTGTGAACAAAGACGGTGTTTCGGTGGTCAAAGAATCAGTGCCCGAGCCAGAAGTTGCAGGGTAGTAGAATTTGGCAATGCGCGAAGCGCGGCAAAAGCCCCTGCCAAATTTCACTACCCTGTTGCTGAAACAAAAGAAGGGAAGTAAAATAACAATCCTCGCAAGGGGTTTTTTTATTATATTTCAATTGGTATACGCTACTTGCTTGAGGCAGAAATATAATTTATAATTATTGTATATGGGGAAGAGAGGGACAAAGCCGAAGGGTAAAGTAAAAATTAAATGGTCGGCAAATTTTGCTTATGCCATTGGGCTTTTGGTAAGCGATGGATGTTTATACAACGACAGTAGACATATCTCACTTGTTTCTAAGGACAAAGAAATGATTGATAATTTTCAAAAAGCTCTTTCAATTAATTGTAATGTTGGTAAAAAAGCGGGGAGCGCCTCTACTGATAAGAAATATTTTAATTTACAAATAGGAGATGTGTTATTTTACAAATTTCTTGTAGAAATTGGATTGACATCAGCAAAATCAAAAAATATAGGGGGAATAGATATACCACCAAAATATTTTTTCTCTTTTCTAAGAGGTTCTTTTGATGGGGATGGGACGTTTTACTCATATTTTGACTCTAGGTGGAAATCAAGTTTTATGTTCTACACAGTTTTTATATCGGCCAGCAAAAAACATATTGATTGGTTGCGGGAGGAAATAAAAAAAAGATTAAAAATAAAAGGGCATCTAACTGGGAGTGGTAAGACAGGCACGGCGTATCAATTAAAATATGCAAAAAAAGAATCTTTAAAAATCCTAAAAAATCTTTACTATTCAAGGTCTGTAATTTGTCTATCCCGCAAAAGGTTGAAAATTGAAAAAGCATTAAGTATAGTAGGAGAGCGTTTATAAATGCCCGGGTGGAGAAATTAGTAAACTCGCCATCTTGAGGTGGTGGTGCCGAAAGGTTTGCAGGTGCAAGTCCTGTCCCGGGCACAAAAATGGAAAAAAATAAAATTTTTCTGCTCAAAGAACTTGCCCAAGAAATTGAGAATGACAAGAGTCTTCCTTTAAAATCAAACTTAGTTTTCGGCGAAGGTAATCCCGACTGCGAAGTGCTTTTTATTGGCGAGGCGCCGGGAAGAGATGAAGACATACAAAAACGCCCGTTCGTTGGGCGTTCGGGGCAGCTCTTACGTAAATCAATTCGTGAACTCGGCTGGAAAGAAGAAGATGTTTATATAACTAACATAGTAAAGCGTCGACCACCCGAAAATAGAGACCCACTACCAGAAGAGATAGAAAAATATAAACCGTATCTCACGCGACAAATTGAAATAATAAATCCGAAAGTTATCGTTCCGCTTGGACGTTTTTCTATGAATTATTTTTTACCTTTCGCCAAAATTACGCGTGACCAGGGGAAACTTTTTAAATCTGGGGAGTGGTTTATTGTCCCAATGCTACATCCGGCTGCAGCGCTTCGCGGGAATGAAATGATGAAAATGTTTGTAGATAGTTTTAAAAAAATACCCAACGCGCTGAAAAAAATTAGTGAATTAAAATCTTAATTAAAAAATAACCCCGAAGCGCTTCTGCTCGGGGGTCAGTAATGATAGTCGTGGTGATTATAGTGCTCGCTGTTGTGGGAATGATGCTCTCCTTTCCAGATGCCCACGCTTAAGTACATCATGTAGCAGGCAAGGAGTACCGAAAAGGTCAAATCAATCGGCTTTAGATAACTGGCCGGCATCATCAACAACATTATGGCCGCGAAAGACAAGAGGCCCACGACGGTAATAACCCCACCGTGGATTGCGTCGGTTTTCGCATGAAGGATAAGACCCGCCCGCGTTCTCGTCGGTGACCGTTTTTGTGCCTGATAAAGAATCCACCAGCGCAATAAATCGACTATTACCGAGAGAAAGCCAACGCCGATGACTGCACCGAGCGAGACTAAGTAATCGTTGGCACTCATACGCTCGATGGTTTCGCGCAGGATCCCGATGGCCCCTATGAAGAGGAGAAAGGCAATGATTCTATCACCCCTTTTTCTTAGCACTTCTTCGTTTTTGGGGTTACGCGCTACACGTTTTTCCACTATTATTCCCCAGAAATCGGAGAGTGAGTCTTGGATAGCATGAAGCGAGTCCGAAAGAATTGCCATGCTCTTGTAGTAGCCCACGAAAGCCTGGACTATGCCAACCAAGAGCGCGAGTATGCCAGTAACGAAGAACTGGAAGCTAGCGCAAATGCAGGGATTTTCGGAGCAGGAAATCCTATGCCCCGTTTTTAGGAAGTGGAGCACGGGACACCTACCCTTCAGTTAAGTTAAAGAACTGCGACCACTATGCAAAAGTTCGGGCTTTTTGTCAAATAAATAAAATTACGCTAGAATATAGTTTCGTATATGGTGCCTATAGTGTAGTGGTAACACAGCTCCCTGTGGCGGAGTTATCTCGGGTTCAAATCCCGATAGGCACCCAGCGTTAAAAAATCTAAAAGTATCAAGCGGGGCAATGACTTTTCAGTTCTAACTTGGTAGAGTTTTGGTATGGAAGAATTTCCTCCCAACAATTTAGGAACCCCATCTTCTCAAGAGAGAATTAAGGGATTGGAAGGTGTTATTTTAGAATATAAGAATATTACTTCTGAAATACGCGAGGTTGTTGGTAATGGCGAAGCGGCAACGGATGTTAAGGGACTTGCAGAAAGAAGGGCAGATTTTAAGAGAAGAGAGTTGCTTGATGGATTCTTAGAAAGTTTCCCTAATAAAGAAGAGCTTCCAGAATTCATAGATTTGGAGAAAGATCCATACCCAGGTCGTCATGATAAAAAGTATTTATTTCCACGCGAGAAACTCCTATATAGTGTTTCTTCTGGCCCAGAAGATTTACCCAGTCTTGTTTCAGAGGCAGATAAAGATGATAGTTTTTTCCCAGAAAATCCAAATTTCAGAGGGATTGACATAGTTTTCAACCTTATAAAGCAAAATGAAAATTCAAGACATTTAATGGGTTTATATGTACAAGGGGCTGAACCGAGACTTTCAGAAAAAAAAGCTATTTCTTTGGATATTCCAGAGCATGAGTTACATGAAAAAATAGGAAATAATGAACTTAGGGTTGTTTTCGCAAAGATTGGGAAAAGCATCGTTTCTTTAGAAGGAAAAGAATTATTTAAGGAGTTTCAAAATTTTCTTAGAGAAATCGAAGAAGAGCAGAGAAAAGAACAAGAAGAGGCTGAAATAAAATATGCCAAAGTTTTAAAGAATGTTCTTATGAAGTGGGCTAATGAGGTTGAGCAATTTTTGGGGGAGAAACTACCAGACAAAATACCTTTAAGAGATAAAGATGATTTTAATACAGAGCTTGGAATGGTAAAATTAGGAGAGGAAATGAGGAAAACATTTAAAAAAGGGGGGAGAGAAGTAACCCCAAAAAAATCTGATTTCTTACAAATATATTTTTACCCACATGATGGGAAAATGGAACTTGTTCCAGTTAAAAAATCTAGGTTTATAGGTAGGTGGGAAGATGATGAGAGTGATAAAAGAGAGGCTACTCCACAAGAATTTATAGACAAAAGAATGTATGTTAAGCATAAACTTACCGACATGATACCCAGGGAAATTCGTCTCGATTTACCCATTCCGTAATTTTAAATTTAAGGTAATTGTGGGATATAGATACTCATATCGTTTAATCTAGTGAATGTAGTTCTAACATCCTCTACGATGGCACCCAGAGTTTTAAGCCTTATTTTGTAAGTGTTAAATTTAGTACCCTAACGAGAACTGGAACTGATAAGATATATTAATGTTGCAGGGGAATAATTCATTACAACTTTCGCGATATTTATTTATTCTCGCCCATCCTGATGATGAGATTTATACTTGTGCATTTATAGCTAAACTTGTACAAGAAGGGAAAAATGTAAATATGTTGTATGTAACGAGCGGAGACTATAATGGTGCGGATATTGGAAAACTTAGAGAAAAAGAAGTTTCTGCTTCCATGAAGATTTTAGGAGTATCAGAAAACAATATTTATTTTTTACGCATTCCCGAGAGACAGCTCATAGACCGATTACCAGAAGTAGCAAAAGATGTGCTTATAAAAACAAAAATAATAAATCCAGATTGTATCATTGGGCATGATTACGAAGGGGGGCATAATGGCCATGATGCTGTTAGTTTTTGTGCTTATCGTGCTACACAAAAACTAAATATTCCTTTGTACGTATTTCCCGCTTATCATAACTGGCCAGAAAAAAGGTTATGGAATCAGTTTATTGATGGACGAGAACCAACTTATACCCTAGAGCTTACTGATAAACAAAAGGGGTTGCAAAATCAGGTAATATCTTCCCACAAAACTCAAGAAACCTTCTTTAATACTATTAAGCAAAGTGATAGTTACAAGTTTTTTTCAACGAGAGAAATCTTAAGGTTGGCCTTAAAACCAATAGACTATATCAAGCCACCCACTACACCTGTCGGCTATGAGTATCCTGGAGGTAAGATTAGATTTGAAGATTTTAAAAAAGCAGTAATATTAGCAGATAATATTTAGAGATAGTTAAACTATAGGAAAGAGCAGGGTATAGGAATATATATCAAAGTATTGTTTAATCTCACGAAAATAGTTCTAACATCCTCCACGATGGCACCCCAATTCGCTGATATAATTAAATAAATGGCAATATTTTTTGTTTTACTGACTTTTGTTTCAACTTTTTTAGGCGGTTTTTTGGCGCTTAAGTACCGAGACAAGCTTCATTTGGTTTTGGGTTTTACCGCGGGCGTACTTTTGGGAGTTGTGGCTTTTGATCTAATGCCAGAGATTATTGAGAAAGTTGAAGAACTTGGTGTTGACCCTATGTATCCAATGATTGCTTTGGTTTTGGGGTTTTTTATTTTTCATATTATTGAAAAGTGGATTTTAATTCACCACTCGCAAGAAGAATCGTATGGGCCGCACAAGCATCCGACTGTGGGAATTTTTTCGGCACTGGCTATAGCCGCCCACTCGTTTTTGGATGGTGTTGGTATCGGACTTGGGTTTCAGATTTCACCGGAGGTGGGAACTCTGGTGGCAGTAGCCGTGATTTCCCACGCTTTTTCTGACGGCTTGAACACTGTTTCTTTGATGATTGCCCACGAAAATCCGGTGAAAAGGATTATGAAACTTCTCTCGCTAACCGCTGTTGCTCCCGTGTTGGGCGGTTTGTCCACATTATTTTTTACCCTTCCAGAGAGCGTGCTCCTTCTCTACCTTGGTTTTTTCGCCGGATTTTTTCTCTACATCGGAGCATCTGACATTTTACCTGAAGCGCATAGTAAGGATTCGTCGTTTAAAACTATATTGGCGACGGTTCTGGGTACCCTCCTTATATTCTTTGTAACTCGGGCCCTATAAATGCTACAATAGAGCTCATAAAATAATTATTAATATTAAGTAATTAATATAAGCATATGGAAACAGTAATTAGTAAATGTATGGGATGGTGCGGGCACCCTTACACAAAAGTAGTGGCCCGTGTTTTTCTTTCGGCTATTTTCGTGATTGTGGGAGCCAACAAGCTGATGAATTTTACTTCAACGGCTCAGTTTATAGGAAGCTCTGGACTCCCTATGCCAGAAGTGTTGACTGGCCTTGCAATTATTTTTGAACTTGGCGGTGGCCTTGTCCTCCTTTTTGGTTTCAAGAAGAGAATTGCGATTTCTATGCTCCTCGTTTTTACCGTGATTGTGACGGCCCTTTTCCATGTGAAGAATATTACCGTAGACCAAGTACAACAAATTATGTTTCTCAAGAACTTGGCGATAGTCGGAGGTCTTCTCGCTTTGTGGCAGGGTTCCAACTGTAGCAAGGAAGGATGCGCGAATTGCGCAAGCGGGACCTGCTCTTCGGTTTAACGGCAGTTGTTAAAATTAAAAACAAAAAATCTCGCTTTGTGCGAGATTTTTTGTTTTGGTATAATTAGTTTCCTTAATATTCACCCGCTTCACCCGCCAACATTTCCAAAGGAAACGTAGGCGGGCAGGAAATTTTTTGCTTAATCTAATAAACAATATAAAATAACTAAATCTAATAATGTTGAGTTTTAAAGATATAGTTTATTCGTAAAAAATTTAGGAGGGTAAAATAAAAAATTATGCAAAACGAAAATATTTGGTCTGATAAACATATTATAAGAGCCACATTGTCTCTTATAATTTTAGCTTCGTTTTTTCTTGTGGTTCGCGTCGTTGCCGAAATAAAAGCATATGATTTTATCGGGGGAGCTGTTGCTTCCTCCAATGTAATCAGTATCAACGGGCAAGGTGAAGTTTTTGCCGTTCCGGATATCGCAAACATTACTTTCTCAATTAGAGAAGAAGGAAAGTCTGTCGCCGATACCCAGAAAAAAGTTTCGGCAAAAATTGATGATGCGCTAGATTTTCTTAAAAGTTCGGGAGTAGAAGATAAGGACATAAAAACTGTTTCTTACAACGCTTATCCCAAGTACGAATACCAGAGTGGTGGAGCATCGCCGGCTATTTATCCGCCACAACCCGGGAAACAAGTCCTTGTCGGTTATGAAGTCAGCCAGTCTATTTCCGTTAAGGTACGCGATACCAACAAGGTCGGCGCAATCCTGGAAGGAATTGCCAAAGCGGGAATTTCCGAAATCTCGGGACCTGACTTTTCGATTGACGATGATGAATCTCTTAAATCAGAAGCCAGAAAAAAAGCCATAGACGATGCAAAATCAAAAGCCCAAATTTTGGCGGATGATCTGGGCGTTAAACTCGTCCGTATCGTCACTTTTTCCGAGGGGGGGAATTACCCAATCTATTATGCGAAAGCGGAGATGTCGTATGGAATGGGAGGAGCCACCGAATCAAGAGCCCCGACACCGTCTTTGCCTGGCGGGGAAAACAAGATAATTTCAAATGTTACTGTTACTTACGAAATACGCTAAATAAAAACACAAAAAATTGCCGGGAAAACCGCTTAAAATGGCGGTTTTTTCTATGACATGATACTTGACAAATATTCAGATTTATGATATAAGGTAGGAAGATTTCTAAGTTAAAGTACCTTGATTTTTAGCATTTAAACGCTTTATTTTTGGGAGAGAACCATGGCCAAGGCCAAGAGCACCAAGAAAGGTAGTTCGAAGGACAAGGTCAAGAAGGGTGATCCGAAAGTCGTCGCAAAGAAAGCGGCGGAGAAGCCGAAGAAACCCGAAAGGGTGAAAGGTCCGAAGCCCGACTTCACGCCGAAGATGGAAGCGAACGAATCTCGGCGCGAGTGGTTCCACATCACGCAGGTGCGTCGCCTCGTCAACGGCATCGCTGACAAGGAGAAATACCTAATCGGCGACGCCGAGTTTGAGAAGTCGTATGGCCCTATCTACAAGGACGCACCAGAGAGCGAATGGAGAACCCATGTCGTTTTCATGGGGGCTCCGGAAGGGCATGAGCTGATTCTTTCGGGCGTTCAGCCAGGCATGATGATGCTCACGAACAAGCTCGTGAATCATGTATTCGCGCCGAGCAAGGGAGCGAAGAAGGACAAGAAGCTCCATGCGGCACAATATGCCTTCTGGAAGTTCATCCGTGACCAAGTCAATGGTACGGGCAAAAGGGCGGAGACGAAAGTTTCCACCCCGAAATCCCAACCTGCGTCTGCCTCGGACCTCAAGCAGTTGATCGCAGTCGGCGTGGGAGGAAACACTTCCTTCGCCGAGAAAATCGCGAGTGCCGTACATAAGGCGAAAGCCGGCCAGTTCAATCCGGAGCTCGTCTGGGAAAATGAAGGTGGTCTCGCACGCGAGGTGGTGGAAGCGGTGGAGGCGAAACCCGCCCCCGTCGCGGAAGCCAAGAAGGAAGATCCGAGGCCTGTGGTTTACCCCACGGACCCGAGGCTCATCTGGGACGGGATGAAGGGCATCGTGGAAGTTCGCGGTGTGAAGTTTTTGGTCGTCGACAAGATGGAGAAGGCCGAGCACGTCAATGCAGTTTCCGTTTACGAAGCCCCGCAAGGGTCTTTGCTTTTCGGTTTCGGCATCAACACACGTATCACTATCAGGCAACTTCGTTGTTTCGACGAGTTCCCGCTGAAGGGCGAGGGGAAGAAGAAAGAAGAGAAGATCTGGAATTTCCTCCGCGAGATTTTCACGGAAGCAGGGCTCATCAAGAAGCCCGCGGTGAATGCCGAGAATAAGGAAATGCCGAAAAAAACGGCAAAGCCCGAAATGAAACCGGTGGAAGTGAAGCCAGCAATTACGCCGCTCGAGACATTGGCAATGCTCGGTTCCATGGTGGATGCCGTTGCACATCGGGAAGAGCTTTATAAAGGTTCGACCGACATCGGCAAACTTTTTTCGGGGTTGCCCGGGGAATATGTCGTCGGCAACGTCGGTGCTCGCGTGATGGTGAAAGTTTCAAGTCGTCCCGGGAATTTCATCGAAGTCAGACTCATCCGTTCCGAAGAGGGCAGTACTCTCAACGGGAAGTGCAAAGATGGCATCACCATCGCGCACAAGTGGCTGACAAAGCCTTCAAATGAAGTCATCGTCGGCAATGGAAACAACGCCGAGTACAAGTCCGTCCTATATACCTTTTTGGCGGGAGTCATTTCCCGTTTCAGCGAGGAGCATCACAAGGCGACGGGAATTATCGGGCAGAACGGCCGGTTAACGACACCGCAATATGGCCGGTCCTCGGCCGATGTTCATCAGGCCCACCCGACCCCGCAGTAAACCACGCAATGTGGCATAGCCGCGCAATGAACGAAAGTTTGTTACGCGGTTTTATTTTGCAATTTTTAGTGCCTTGGACCCTGTAATGAATTTTGGTATAGACTTTACGCAACTTCTTTTTTGGCGTCGTAATGCTAAAATCTACTACGGGGTTGACTCCGAAGAAACATAAGTATAGTATCTCTGGAAAGCCCTGCGGGGTGTTTTTTTATAAGCTAAAGCCATACGAATTTAATAGAATGATACGAATAATTAATTTGTATAATTCGTGGCCATTCGTTAATTAGTACTTGCTATGTCATTTATAGATTATTTACGAGAAACAAAAGGAGAATTGAAACATGTTAGTTGGCCGACACAAAGACAAACAATAGTTTACACCATTATAGTTATAATTATTTCTGTTGTTGTCGCGTATTTTTTAGGTCTTTTCGACTATGTTTTCAAGGTGTTTCTTGAGGAGTTAATTCTTAAATAGTTATGTCTAAACAGGAATTACAAGGTGAACGCAGTTGGTATGCCATCCATACATATGCCGGATATGAAAACGCCGTTATGCGCAATTTGAAACAGCGCATTGAATCGCTCGGAATGGAAGGAAAAATATTCAATGTTATCGTTCCAATTGAGAAAAAGATAAAAATAAAAGGAGGCAAGCGCGTGGAAATTGAAGAAAAGATTTATCCCGGATATGTTTTGGTGGATATGATTGTCGATGAAGATTCCTGGTATGTGGTGCGCAATACTCCGCGTGTAACCGGCTTTGTTGGCGCGGGGGTTAATCCAGTACCACTAGATAAAAATGAAGTTGATTCTCTTTTTGGGCGTATGAGATCTGACACCGTCAAGCACAACATAGACCTTACGGCGGGCGAGTCGGTTATCGTAACGGACGGACCATTCAAGGATCTTGAAGGAAAAATAAATGAGGTAGATGATGAGCGAGGCAAAGTCAAAGTCTTGGTTTCAATGTTCGGACGCGAGACACCGGTGGAACTAGATTTCTTGCAAGTAAAGAAGATTTAGAAAAATAACGAGCGAAAGCGACTATATTTTTCTTAACCCCGCCCTTACATGCATTATGTATATGTAATTAAGCAAATTAAAGATGACATATACTATATTGGTTATACTTCTGATTTGAAAAGACGGTTTAAAGAACATAATGCTGGACAAGAGTGTAAATTGATATATTATGAGTCCTATCTTTTTGATAAATCTGCACGCCAACGTGAACGTAGTTTGAAACAGTATGGCGGAGCATGGAGATCTCTAAGGAAAAGGTTAAATTTAAAGTAAGGGCGGGATGATGATTTTTATAGTCATTTCACTCTTTAAAAATCAATCATGGCTAAGAAAATTACTAAAAAAATAAAACTTCAAGTGGCGGCTGGTAAAGCCAACCCTGCTCCTCCCTTGGGACCCGCCTTGGGACAAGCTGGTGTGAACATTGGTGAATTTGTCACGAAGTTTAACGCTGTCAGTCAATCTATGATTGGCAACATCGTTTCTGTAAAGATAAATGTTTATGAGGACAGAAGTTTTGATTTTGTGGTAAAAACTCCCCCAGTATCAGGGCTCATTTTAAAAGCGGCGGGAGTAGAGAAGGGTTCCGGGAAAAATACAGCAACGAAAGCCGGCAAAATCAGCAAAGCCCAAGTCCGAGAAATCGCCGAAAAGAAAATGAAAGACCTGACTGCGAATGATATAGAAGGCGCCATGAAAATAATTGAAGGAAGTGCTAGGAGTATGGGGATAGACGTTAAATAAAACGTCTATCGACCGGAGCGCGACGGCGCGAGGTGGGTCCGAGCAAATTTTCAGCAGAAAATTATGCGTGGATCGATGTGAAGTAAAAAAACATTGATCGACCTTTTGAGATTTTTTAGAGCTATCCAGTGAATAAAAAATCCAAAAAGTGTACTGTCCCTGTAAGGGATAGAAGTTAAATAATAAAAAAAGTCCCGCACGGCGGGGCTTTTTGAATTCTTACTTTCGCTTGATTGTCAGGAACCGTGTCAGGGGAGACGAAGGCAAAATTCTTTCACTTACGATTTCCCCGAAATCTCTCCATTCCGGGAAATAGGTATCGCCTTCTGTTGGCTTGTTACCGCCGATTACGGTGAGGTACATTACTTCCGCCCGAGGCAGAAGCGCGTGGTATATTTTCGCACCCCCGCCAATAAAAATTGTCTTGCTTCCGAGCATGTAGGCGTATTTGCACCCCCAAGCCAGAGACGCATCGATTGAGTGGGCGAGAGTAACGCCATTCGGAACTTGCACCAAGGTTTTGCTTAGGACAACTACTTTTCTTCCATGGAGTTTCCCGGGAAGCAACTCCCAGGTTTTTCTCCCGAAGATAATCGGGCTTCCCATGGTCAGTTCTCGGAAATTTTCCATGTCTTCCGGCACTTTCCACGGCAACCGGCCATTCTGCCCGATAATTCCCGTCGTCTCGTGAACCGCGGCGATTATTGCGATTTGCAAATTCTCCATCACACGTCTCCCTTAAAAGAGCCTGCGCCCAAACTATCAGAGCCTTTACTTTTTAGCAATAAAAAACACCGCGCCAAGGCGCGGTGTCAAAATTCAGAATGCTATGTCTTTACGTCGGTCTTGTCTTTGGCGAGTTCCGCCTTGATGGCATCGTGATGATTGTATCCATCAAGGCGAATGTCCCCCATGGTGAAGCCATCGATGTCTTTCACCTCGGGATTGAGCCAGAGACGCGGTAACGGCAACGGCTCGCGTCCCAACTGCTCTTCCATCTGTTTGAAGTGGATGTGGTAAACATGCACATCCATGAAGTCGATGACGACTTCTTGCGGTATCAGGCCGCAGACCTGCGCCACCATCTCAAGCAGGAGCGCATACGAAGCGATGTTGAAAGGAACGCCTAGAAAAACATCACAGCTCCGCTGGGTCATGTGCACGGAGAGATATTTAGGTTTGCCGTCATGGTCCGGATTCACGAAGAACTGAAATCGCTCGTGACAGGCCGGAAGGCACATGTCATTCATTTCGGCGGGATTGCGGGCAGTAACGATTTTGTTTTGCCGGTCCCACGGGTCTTTCTTTATCGCTTGTATGGCGACTGCAAGCTGGTCGATTATCTTTCGCGAATAAACGATGTTGTTTTGCGCGTCAAAATCCTCTTCGTAGTTATACCAGCACCTCCATTGCGCCCCGTAGATGCGACCGCAGTCGCCGGGGAATTTCGCTTTCGGTTTCCATCGAGAAGATTCACAATCCTCGCTCCAGATGGTTTTCTGGTCCGGCCGATAGCCGAGAATTTCCCTGAGGCGGTTATTGTCGAGCCGATAGCCGGTTTTCCTGCCAGCCTCGAGAAACCACAAGAGTTCGCCACTCACCACACTGAAAGCGAGTTTTTTGGTGCTTATGGCTGGGAACCCATCCAGAAAGTTGAATCTCCTCTGTATTGCAAAAAGCTTTCGCACCTTGCCGTTTCTTGTTTCGACATCGGCACCATCGTCCATGATTGCGCGAGCCATGCTTAAATAGGCTTTCATGATCGTCCTCCCTAAAATTGTTGAGATGTGCTCTGATGTCTAAACTACTCTCACATTTCGATACTGTCAATCAAGCTTTACTTTTCTCTCATTTTCGGGTATTAGTTGAGTATTGTTCTTTCATATTTTGGGAGGATTCAATGTCCAAGTCAAAAAGTCTTACGGGTGCGTTGCCCGACCACGAATTGAGAAAAAGAAATATTCAAGTTCGTTCCGCCAGCCTACACAAGGAATGCGGTATTGGACCTGCATCAATCGATATTCCTTGTGGCGATGAATTTTATCGCTTGCCTGGCGTAATGCAGCCGGTTAAGGGCGAACTTATCGGAGACCTTGTTCATCGATGGGGAAGACTTCACAGCAATTCGGCGCCCCTTGAGGTCGGCATTACCTACGCAGTCCCCCTAGGAAGCGTTTCATTGCCGGATAATTTGTACGGATACTATAATCCGAAATCTTCTTCTGGCAGAACGGATGTGCAGTGCAGGGTGATCGCCGACAGCGTCGCCCGCTATGATACGGTACGACCCGAAGGAAAATACGGCGGTTATCACGGAGCAACTTGGCTTTTGATTACGCCGAACAGTTTCCCGATAGTTCCGCCCGACAACACCAGTCTGGTTCAACTCCGGGTATTCAACAGGGACACTCGTTTTGACCAAAAGACGCTTGCGAGGGAATGGAAAAAATCTCCGCTTGCATATCATGGCGACAATCTGAAGAAACCGTTCAGACTCGAAGAATTCGAAATGTCGGATAACGACGGAACGGTTCTTTTTACCGCCGACCTTGAAGGCGAAGATGGCTTGGTCGGGTACTGCGCGAAAAAGACGACCGAGGTTTTGGATTTGCGCCTTGAGCGCCAGTTCAAAATTGAAGATTTCTTCACACCGGTGAGTTCCAAGAACGAAGAACTACTTTTCGCCCCTGGGCAGTTTTATTTGCTTCAGACCGAACAGGCAGTTTTTGTTCCGAGCTATCTGGCGGCGGAACTCGTGGCGATGGACGAGCGAATTTTCGAGGGACGTTCCCACTATGCTGGATTCATCGATCCCGGTTTCTGGGCCAGAATTACCCTTGAAATACGCTGTGCAGGAATGCTTCTTCGCAAGGGGCAGCCAATCGCGCGCGTACGGTTTGAACGACTGACAAGCAATGCACTCGTTCCGTACAACGCAGGTGTTCATCACTACAAAAAAAATACATTTGCGTCAAAACACTTCGTTATTTGAACTTCTACAGCTCCGCTTCGGCGGGGCTTTTCTTTTGTCCGTGCTAAAATCTGCTTATGATTTTAAAATTGAAAAAGCTCAAAAGTGACGCCAAACTGCCGTCATACGCCCACCCGGGAGATGCAGGGATGGATATTTATTCATGTGAAGAAAGAACTCTTCTTCCGCAGGAGCAGGCGCTTATAAGTACGGGAATCGCAATGGAAATTCCCGACGGATATGTCGGCCTCGTTTGGGATAAAAGCGGGCTCTCAACCAAGCATGGATTAAAAACTTTGGCGGGAGTAATTGACGCCGGATACCGCGGGGAGATTTCAATTGCCATGGCGAATGTCGGCAATGACTCGTACACTTTTAAAAAAGGAGAAAAAATCGCGCAGATGTTGATTCAGAAAGTTGAACATGCCGAATTCTGGGAAGTGGATAAATTATCCGAGACTTCGCGCGGAACGGGCGGGTTTGGCAGTACGGGCAAGCACTGATTTTGCGTGCTAAAATCGGCTTATGGTTAAAGAAACTATAAAGAAAGCTCTATCGGATTTTCTTGGTGGAATTCCCAAGCTTGAATTTTCTGCAGATGAAAAAAACGGCCATCTCACGACCAACTGCGCTTTGGTTTTCGGCAAAGAACAGGGGATCAAATCGAAAGAATTTGCTGAAAAAATAAAAAAAGAAATTGAACCAAAACTTTCTAAAATCGTAAATAAAATTGAAATTGCGGGACCCGGTTTTATTAATTTTTTTCTTACCGATAAGGTAATTTTGGAAGAATTAAAAGAAGTTGAAGAAAAAACAAAAAACGGGTTCGGGTATTTGGATGGTAAAAAAATAAATATTGAATTTATTTCCGCCAATCCTACGGGCGAACTTCATATCGGGCACGGGCGCGGGGCATTTTACGGAGATGTCCTTTCAAATATTTTTGAATTTGCCGGGGCAAATGTAACAAGAGAATTTTATGTAAACGATTCACGCGAAAGCAAACAAATAAAAGAGCTTGGCAAAACTGCCCTTGGGGGAGGGGGCACATATCTTACGGAAAAATTAAAAGAGCAAATTTCGAGAATTAAATTAGATTCGGACAACGAGAGTGATTCGGGACTTGAATTAGCGGGAATAGTTCAAAAAGATAATCAAAAATTTATAGTAGATAAACTAGGTATAAAATTTGACGAATGGTATTCGGAGGATGAAAAATTACGCGCAACAAAACTGAATGACCGCACATTCCTCGCTCTCAAAATGAAAGAATTGGTTTACGAGAAGGACGGAGCTATGTGGTTAAAAACCTCCGAATTCGGCGACGACGAAGACAGGGTTGTAGTGCGTTCCAATGGAACGAACAGCTATTTTCTTTCTGACATTTCTTATCACAGTGAAAAGTTCTCGCGCGGTTATGACAGGGTGATTAATATTTGGGGAGCAGATCATCACGGGCATGTAAAGAGAATGGAAGCAGTAAAAAAAATGCTCGGATGGAAAGGAGATTTAAAAATTTTTATTACACAACTGGTGTCACTTAAGGATGGCAAAATGTCCAAGCGCGCTGGCAACATTGTTTTACTGGAAGATTTGGTGAATGAGTTTGGTCTTGATGTGGTGCGTTGGTTTTTCACGGAAAAAGCGCTGACCACGCACATGGAATTTGATGCTGTACGAGCTAAAGAACACTCAGAAAAAAATCCTGTATTTTATGTGCAGTATGCTCATGCTCGCATGAATTCTATTATTGAAAAAGCAAAAGATTTTAAAAAAGACAACGCTACTATTCTGGAGGTATCCCAAATTTCATCTGCCCGCGCCCTTGCAGTAAAGATAATTCAACTGGAAGAAATTATAGAATCAATAATAAAGGAATATCAGATACAAAAACTAACTACTTATATATATGAACTTGCTACCGCTTTTTCTCATTTTTATCGCGATGTGCGCGTGATAGGAGAAAATTCTTATAATCATGGCGCGTTTGAAATGATTAAGACTACAAAAAATGTTTTAGCAAAATCACTTTTTCTTTTAGGAATTTCTGCACCCGAGAAAATGTAAAGTTTGAGCGCACAAATTCACAAGATTCCCCCATACCCCATAGGAACTTCCTATGGGGTATGGAAGGAAAAGTAGTTTCGCTTTTGTTTTTTGTTAATTTTTACGTTTTTGTTGCATTTCAAAAAATACTGTGCTATATTGAATATGTTCGGAATGGGTCCGAATATTTTTGTTTCCAAAAATTAAGTTCTTTCAATGAGGATAAGGGGATTGTCTTGCAAAACAACTACGTAATCAAAAAGCCGCTCTCCAAAGCGGCCATCGCGCAAGTTCGCTCTGCCATGACGGTACCGGAACACATCCGTGACCAAATTGGGGACGATGAAATTCATTTGCTGGCCCAGGCCCTCTGGGATTGGTGGCAGCACATGAAAGCCCTGAAGCGCTACATCGTATCGTTATGCGACAAGGCGCTGTTTCATCCGACACCGGTAACGGTAACGGAATGCCCGGAAAAGTTTTTTCTCTGGTCGGTGCGTAGGCTCCGAGAAGGCCATAGGATTGTTGCTGTCGGCGACAAGAACAAGACCTTCGAGGCCAACCCCCAAGACTGGTTTTCCTATTTCACCCCAACCCAAGCCGTCGCCTAGAGCGCTGGAAGCCGCGAGCATTCAAACAAGTGCTTGCGGTTTTTTAATTGATTAGAGCCCTGTGTTAGTATTATTCACCCTCCAAAATTTTGTAAAAAATTTATAACTAGTTAGCTAAGCTCAATGTGTTAAAATCAGTTTATTAACAAATTTGTGCTTAATTCAAAATTTAGGCGGGTAAATATATGAAATCAGAGGAAAATACCCAGAAATTCTGGCACGATAGACAGATTTTCAAAAAAAGTCTTGAGGCGCGTATCGGCGGGGAAAAATTTGTTTTTTATGACGGACCGCCGTTTGCTACGGGGTTAGTACACTATGGCCATATTTTAGCTGGAACTATTAAAGATGTTATTCCTCGTTATCAGACTATGCGCGGAAAATATGTGCGCCGTGAATGGGGTTGGGATTGTCATGGGTTACCGCTTGAAAACATAATTGAGCAAGAACTTGGTCTTAATCACAAAAAAGACATAGAAAAATTCGGAATTGAGAATTTTAATACGGCCGCCTCGCGCGCCGTGCTTCGTTACGAAAATGACTGGAAAAAAATAATTCCCCAAACCGGGCGTTTTGTGGACATGGATAATCCATACAAAACAATGGATTCAACATATACAGAATCTGTTTGGTGGTCCTTCAAGACTCTTTACGACAAGGGGCTGATATACAAGGGGCATAAAATAATGCTGGTATGCCCGAGATGCGAGACCACTCTTGCTCAGAGTGAAGTCGCCTTGGGGGGGTATCACGACGTAACGGACATTTCTGTGACGGTAAAATTTGAACTTATTGACGAACCAGGAACATTTCTTCTTGCCTGGACGACGACACCATGGACGCTTCCAGGGAATACTGCGATTGCAGTAAATAAGAATATTGATTATGTAAGAGCAAGAGTGGCGAATGAGGCTCAAATACAACCAGCTGGTACAGGCACTTATTCTGTAAATAAAAATATTTATGTTTACCTTTCAAAATCATCTATTCAGCGTCTTGAGGAAGGGCCAAAAGGAACTTTTTGGGACCCAATAGCGAGAGTTTTTTTGTACCCGGAAAAAGAAATAAAGGGAAAAGATTTAATCGGCAAAAAGTACAAACCACCGTTTGATTATTATTACAACGACCAAAAATTAAAAAACCGAGAAAACAGTTGGGAGGTTTACCACGCTGATTTTGTTACAACCGAGACGGGAACAGGAATTGCACATGAAGCGCCGGCTTTTGGTGCTGAAGATATGGAACTGGCAATTAAAGAAAATTTACCCATAATACAACACGTGGGAATGGACGGACGAATGAAAGATGAAGTAAGCGATTTTCGGGGACTCTATGTAAAACAAAAAGGAGATACTCAATCAACCGATATTGAGGTCATAAAAAATTTAGCACATAGAGGCTTGCTATTTTCCAAGGAAAAAATTGTACACCCATATCCGCTTTGCTGGCGTTGCGAGACCCCGCTTCTAAATTACGCTACTTCGTCTTGGTTTGTAAAAGTCACAGTGCTTAAAAATAAGTTAATTTCCGAAAATAAGAAAATAAATTGGGTGCCGTCGCATATGAAAGGTGGCAGATTCGGTAAATGGCTTGAAGGCGCCAAAGATTGGGCAATATCACGCTCCCGTTTCTGGGGAGCGCCGATTCCAGTTTGGAGATGCGAGAAATGTAAAAAAATAAAAGTGGTTGGTAGTCTTGAAGAGCTATTGAAAGACAAGAAATCTAATAATTTTTATTTAGTAATGCGCCACGGTGAATCTGAGAATAATGTTTTAAATAAATCTAGCGCAAGAAATGACGACCCATACAATCTTACCGATAAAGGCAGAAAACAAGTTCTTCGGTCCACCGGTTCTCTGATTAATAAAAAAATTGATTTAATAATTTCCTCCCCATTCCTTCGTACAAAGGAGACGGCAAAAATTGTTGCCTCAAAACTTGGAATTCCAGATGAGCGCGTAATTTTTGACGCTGGGCTTAGTGAAATCAATACTGGGATTTTCAGCGGAGAATCTAATATTGAGTACCACAGTTTTTTTTCGTCACTTGAAGAAAAATTTACAAAAACTCCGAGAAACGGAGAAAATCTAATAAACCTAAGGCGACGTGCTATGCGAGTTCTTCTAGAGCTTGAGAATAAATATAAAGGAAAAACAATACTTATTATTGCTCATGAATACACAGATTGGATGCTTTTTGCTGGAGCGAAGGGGGCTTCAATAAAAGAGTCCGTGAAAATGAAAGAGGCAAGAGGAAAAGATTTTTTAAAAAATGCAGAAGTAGAAGAACTTAAATTATTGTCATTGCCACGAAATAAAGACGGTGAACTTGATTTACATCGACCGTATATAGACAAAGTTAAGTTACCATGTCCTTGCGGGGAAGAAATGAGAAGAATCCCGGAAGTTTTTGACTGTTGGTACGAATCCGGCTCAATGCCGTATGCGCAATTTCACTACCCATTTGAAAATAAAAAACTTTTTAAGGAAAATTTTCCGGCCGATTTCATCGCTGAAGGGCTGGACCAAACTCGTGGGTGGTTTTATAGCATGATGATTTTAGGAGTGGCGCTTTTTAGCGAGACGCCCTTCAAAAATGTGATTGTTAATGGTCTGGTTCTTGGGGAAGACGGCCAAAAAATGTCCAAGCGCCTAAATAATTATCCGGATCCCACGGAAGTAATGGAAAAATACGGGGCTGATGCGCTTAGGTACAGTTTTCTTTCGTCACCCTTAATGCGGGGGGAAGACGTGGCGTTTTCCGAGAAAGCAGTGAGCGAAGTTTATAAAAAAACGGTGTTGCGTCTCCTTAATATTTATAGCTTTTACGAGATGTATGCCTTTGAACTTTTGTTTGAAGATTCATTTAAGAAGAGTAAAAATGTTTTGGATATTTGGATAATGTCGCGGCTCTCTGAGCTGTCTACGGAGATGACCCGCAGTATGGATGCTTACGAGCTTGATACCGCCGTGCGGGGGGTTGAAAAATTTGTTGATGATTTTTCTACTTGGTATCTGCGTCGCTCCAGAGAAAGAGTTAAGGGAGACGGCAAAGAGGATAAAGAAATGGCGCTTTCAACTATTCGCTATGTTCTTTTTGAGTTCTCCAAATTAATTGCTCCGTCAATGCCATTTTTGGCTGAAGATATATACCAGAAAGTAAAGGGATTAAAAGATAAAGAGAGTGTGCACCTTGAAGCGTGGCCGAAAGCGGGGAAAGTTGACCAAAAAATGATTGAGAAAATGGGAAATACTCGTCGTTTAGTTGAGCTTTCTTTAGCAGAAAGAGCTAAAGCAGGAATTAAGATTCGGCAACCATTAGTATCACTTACTATAAACAATAAACTAGAGGTGTTTAACGAACTTATAATTGATGAGGTTAATGTTAAAAAAATTGTTACTTCAAAGATTGAATCTGGGGTTGTTTTGCTTGATACGAATATAACTGCAGACCTCAAAAAAGAAGGGCAACTTCGAGAGCTTTTAAGGAATGTCCAAGATTTGAGAAAGAGAGAATTGCTTACTCCGCGCGATAAAGTTTCGCTTATCGTTGAAGCCAAAGGCGCGTCAAAAGAGTTTGTTTTAGAATTTGAAAAAGAAATAAAAAAAGCAACAATATTGGAGGAAATAATTTTTGGCAGTGTAGATGGGGAAGAAATAAAAATTGATAATTTGTCGTTTAAATTAAAAATAAAAAAATGAAAAAAAGAGTATTTATAATCCATGGATGGGGAGCAGTTGCGAAAAATCACTGGTTCCCTTGGTTAAAGAAAGAACTTGAATTGCATGGATATGAGGTTTCGCTTCCTGACATGCCCAATACTAATTACCCGAGGAAGGAATTATGGTTACCTAAACTCGCATCGCTCGTTGGTACCCCCGATGAGCTCACGTACTTTGTTGGGCACAGTATCGGGTGTAATGCAATCCTTCGGTATCTTGAGTCGCTTGGTGGGGTTAAGGTTGGGGGAGCGGTTTTGGTGGCACCCTACTACGGTGATGTGCCAGAGGCCATAGGGGAAGAAAAAGAAATCGCCGATCCTTGGCTTCATACACGAATTGATTTTTCTAAAGTAAAAAAGACAACCAATAATTTCGTTGCAATATTTTCTGACAACGATGATTCTGTCCCAATTAAAAATAAGGATTATTTCAAAACTGCTCTTACTCCCCATATTATTGTTGAGCACGATAAGGGACACTTCAATGAAGGGGAAGGAGTAACAGAATTACCAAGCGCACTTAACGCCATACTTTCTTTTTCTTAATGTCTTACCACTTATATCAAACAAAAGGGATAGTTTTGGGAAACGCAAATGTCGGTGAGTCCAACCGCTACTATCATATTTTTACCAAGGACCTTGGGTTGGTCGTTGCTTTTGCCCAAGGTGTGCGCGAACTAAAATCAAAACTTAAATATCATCTTCAGGATTTTAATTATATATCCCTTGATCTTATAAGAGGCGGGGGTTCCTGGAGAGTAACAAGCGGGAAAGAAGAAAGTGGATTTGAAAACGGGCTGAAAGATAAAAGTAAGCTCAAAATAATCGCGTCAATCACGACGTTTCTGAAAAGATTTTTGCACGGGGAAGAAAGGAATGAGCCATTGTTTGATGAAATACTTTCTAATTTTTCTTTTCTTTCAAAAGAGACACTTGATACTGAAATGGAAAAAGATTTTGAAATTCTTTTGGTTGCAAAAATTCTCGACAAGCTCGGTTATTGGGGTGGCAACAGCGAGACGAAGAAAATAATAGAACTGCCAACCTCAGAAGAGACATTGACCATGTTCCCCCAACATCGCTCTGAATTTCTAAAAGAAGTTAACCGAGCCATCAAAGAGAGCCATTTGTAAAATAAAATAGCAAATAGCATTTAGTAAGTAGTACATAGTAGCAATATTTTCCTTATTCTCTAATTCGTACGAATTAGAGAATAATGATATAGTGACGGTATGAAAGAAAAAGAAATGGAGCGTGTGCTCAAGGCGCTTGCAAACAAGCGGCGCCTGGCCATCCTTCGGTTCATAAAAAAGAAGAAAGAGGCGACCGTAGGCGAGATAACGGAAGAGATCAGACTATCGTTCAAATCCGTTTCAAAGCACTTGGCCGTGCTCGCCGGGGCCGACATTCTTGAGAGAGAACAGAAAAGTCTACAGGTTTTCTATCGTCTGTCTGGGAACCCTTCAGAAGGCGCTCGGCGGATTATTGAATTACTTTAAACCATCTCTATCTCTAGGTTGCGATTCTTTACTGCACCGCATCCCCCTATTCTCTAATTCGCACGAATTAGAGAATAGGGGGGTTGACAATATAGAACTTATTATGTTATTATTTACAACAGAAATAAAGCTCTTAAAAATCGGCGCGAATTCGCCACAGCCAAAATTGCTTAGAAAACTGAACAATTTCGGCTGTGGCGAAACCCAACTATTCGGTTGGGGCCATTGGCTAGGAGATTGTTATGACGCTCAATGTGCGCGTTACAGACGATCAGCTTGGTCGGTATTATCGCAAGACTGCGGCGATTGCCGACCGGCTGGGTAAGTCTTTGGCGTTCGATGATGTCATGGATGCGCTACAGCGTGTTCACGACGGACAATTCGGCACCGGCGCTCCGAATTTCACCCACGACATGCGCAAGGACGGCTGGCAGCTTCTCGAAGATTGCGGGTTCATCCCCGCCATCACCTCGGTCGCCGACCTCGAGCCTGTCTCGTTCCTTAGGGACGGCGAGGCTCGTGTGAATGGCGAGACTATGGCCACCCGCGCCAAAGAACTGAAAGTCGCGCTCGGCCAAAAACAGGCCGAGTACCTGCTCGAACATCAGGGAGAAATCCCTGAGGAGTTCCGCAAGTACTACCTCGTCTTTCCGGGGACTGTTTGGCTCGGCTCCGACGGCTACCGCCTTGTGCCGTGTCTCGACTGGGACGGCGACAAGTGGTGCTTAAGCTGGATCTGGCTCGACGTCGGTTTCTGGAGCAGCGACGCTCGGCTCGTGCGTCCCCGCGGGTAGCGCTTGGCCCTTGGATTCGGATCCTTAAAACTTTCGGATCCTTGGGCTTTGGCTCCCTGATTCCCTGCAGCGAAAACTGTGGGGGATTTTTTTGTATAACAACAAATGATATTATAAACTTAGAGCATAGGCGAATCTGCTTGGGGTACGCTTCAGGCGGCCGAACTCCGAAATTTCACAAGGCAGAATGCGAGAGGCCACGGTTTCTCGTAGCGTCCTTCTGTCATTTCCAAAAAGAAAAGATACCCGGTACGGGGCATTAAGGGATTTAATATCCCGAAGGCAATACAACCCAAAGAATATTCGACGGGTGGTGGTCTGGGCGATGTCCTGCACACTATGGCACGACTCCAACGGCAACCGCAATGTGCCGTATCTCAACTGGAACGGCGACAAGTGGTGCTTAAGCTGGATCTGGCTCGACGACGATAACTGGAACAGCAACGATCGGCTCGTGCGTCCCCGCTGTTATCTTTCTTCTCCCGCGTATACCGCGGGAGTTTCGCTTAGTATCTTCCGATGCCAACCACCGATCATCCTTCCAATTTCGTTGAGTGGTTCTGAAATAAGAATGTACTTTTTATTATCGAGTACTTTCGTTTCCCAGGCGATGCGAAGAAGAAACTTCACTATATCCAGTTTTTGCGATGCCGATAAAAGGTATGATAACTTTTTTGTTTTTGCCGCTCCGGCCGCCGAGAATACATATTCTATTACCTCAAGAAAAGTAGTATCTATTTTATCGCCGAGCGTATAGCGCGATTTTTTAGGAAAATTATCCCGATATTCATGCCACAATTTGTATACGGAAACGAGCCGCTCAATCACCGGCAAAAACCGTGCGGGGGGTCTTCATAGAAAAAGAATTAAGTTTATCCATATCTACCAAGATATCATTTCTCTTCCCAACTTGCTTCTGGCCTGGCAAGAATTCCTGAGAGGGAAAAGACACAAAAAAGATGTGCAAGAATTTCAGTTTCGCTTGATGGATAATATTTTTTCTCTACACAATAATTTGAAAGGGAAAACTTATGCTCACGGTGGCTATCTTGCCTTCAACATTTCCGACCCAAAGCCAAGAAATATCCATAAAGCAAGTGTCAGAGACAGATTATTGCATCACGCAATTTACAGAATTCTTTATCCATACTTTGACAATAAATTCATTTATGATTCTTATTCCTGTCGTTTGGGTAAAGGCACACATAGGGCAATGAATCGTTTTCGTCAATTTGCCTATAAGGTGTCAAAAAACAACACCAAAACCTGTTGGGTTTTGAAGTGCGACATTAGAAAGTTTTTCGCTTCAATTGACCAAAAGACACTTATTCAGATTCTTGAAAGATATATTACCGACCAAGACACACTTTGGCTTATAGAGAAAGTCATTAAAAGTTTCCACAGCACAGGAATTGGCAAAGGATTACCCTTAGGAAATCTAACTTCACAACTCTTGGTAAACATATATATGAATGAATTTGACCAATTCGTAAAGCACAAACTAAAAGTTAAATATTATATTCGCTACTCCGATGATTTCGTGATTATGTCCGACAACATAACTTACCCCCTAAAAACTGTACGATATATCGTACAGTTTTTAGGGGAGAAATTAAAACTGAGATTACATCCTAATAAAGTATTTATTAAAACGCTTTCTTCAGGCGTTGATTTTCTGGGCTGGGTCCATTTTCCAAATCATCGGGTATTGAGGACTGTGACGAAGCGAAGAATGTTGAAGTCATTACACAGAAATCCGAGTAAAGAAACTATTCAGTCATACTTTGGAATGTTGGCGCATGGGAACAGCTTTAAACTATTAAAACGCATCAAAGAGAGCCATTTGTAAACGATGGGGTATAATATTTTTATATGGTTGAAGATGAAAAAAAGGATTCCATAGACAAACTTTCCGAGCGGCTTTACCGCAACGACGGTGGTGTTACTAAGCATCGTCATGGGGGGCTTCACAGGGACGAATATAATGTTTCTCCCGACTGGAAAGAAGAAGTTAAAACGCCAAAACTTCCTCCCGACAAAAATGCTCTTTTTAAAAAATTTTTTTTAGGGTCGTTAATTTTTTTCTTTGTGTCTATACTTTTTGCCTTCTACACTTTTTACGGAGGGTTTAATGTTGTTTCCAATGAAAATATAGAATTATCCGTTTTGGGGCCGGCGTTTACCGAAGGGGGAAGCGATCTCAATCTACAATTTGATATTAAGAACGGCAACAGACAGGCCTTGGAGTATGCAGATTTGATTATTGAATATCCCAAGGGGGCCACGCTTTCCGGAGACAGTGATATCGTTCGTATAACCAAGTCGGTCGGCGATGTTGGCGCCGGTAAATCAGCTTCAGAAAATGTGAAGATAGTTATTTTTGGGGATGAAGGAAGTGAGCGTATTGTAAAAGCAACCCTGGAGTATCGGCTTTCCGGATCAAACGCTATTTTCTTGAAGCAGGCAACTTTTCCTGTGCATGTTAAATCAAGTCCTATATCTATTTCAGTAAGCGATTTAAGAGAAGTAAATGCTAACCAAGAAATTTCCATTGAAGTGGAAGTGTTGGCTAATTCTGGCAAAATTTTAAGAAATATGTTGCTTCGTATTGAATATCCAACAGGATTTACGCTTTCCGGCACAACTCCAGAGGCGACTTACAGTAATAATGTTTGGAATTTGGGAGATCTTGATAAATTGGCCCAAAAAAAGATAACCATTCGTGGGAAACTCTCTGGCGAAGACGGGGAAGAGCGTTCCTTTAGAATATATTCAGGAGAACAGGACGCCAACGATGAACAAGCAATCGGCGTTATCTATGGTTCGGTATTAGAAACCCTTACAATAAAGCGAGCTTTTATAGAGACAAAGCTTTTGGTGAATGGAGAATCTGGCACAGATTTTGTTATTTCGCCCAGTGGTAATGTCAACGGGGAACTTGATTGGGTTAATAATTTACCAGACAGGGTGCTTGATGCGGAATTGTTCGTCCGTATTATCGGCGACGCAGTTGATAAACGAACGGTTTCCGGTTCCCCAGGATTTTTTAGCTCTTATAACAATACAATTACATGGAACAAAGATACGGTGCCGGGCTTAGCACAAATTCAAGGCGGAGATAGCGGGAGTTTCAGCTTTGGGTTTAATATTTTACCGTCTTTTTCTGGGAACAAGGTTATCTTGAAAAATTCGGAAATCATGCTTGAGGTTGGAGTGCGTGCCAGACGTATTAAAGAGGGGAATGTTCCGGAAAACATAACCTCTTCAGAGAAGAGAATAATTAAAATTAACTCCAATGTGCAATTATCGTTATCCGCTCTCTATTATAATGGTCCATTTACGAATACTGGTGGTCTTCCCCCACACGCCGATAAAGAAACGACATATACGATTACTTGGACAGTATTAAACTCTTCCAATAACCTTTCTAATGTATATATAAAAACAACTTTGCCAAACTATGTCCGTTGGTTAGGGAATATTGCTCCCTCTGGCGAACAAATTTCATTTAATGACAAATCTAGAGAAGTGGTTTGGGATACGGGCACAGTTTCCCAGGGGGTCGGAGTCGAAAGCCCGGCACGTCAGGGATCATTTCAGGTTGGTCTTACACCATCAATTTCCCAAGTTGGGTTAAATGTTTTACTTACCAACGAATCTTCGCTCTCTGCCCAAGACACATTTACCAATTCCAATATTACTCTTACCAAAACGGGGGTTACCACGAGTCTGGTTAACGATACAGGGGTTAAATCAGGGGATGGTATAATCCAGAAATAGTTTTTAGTTTATAGCCTGCCCGTCTAAATTTTGTTTTACAAAATTTTGAATAGTAAATAGTCGACAGAAAGCAGACAAAATCAATGAGTAAAAAATCAGAAGAAACATTATTGGATAAAATTGTATCGCTTTGTAAAAGGCGCGGTTTCATTTACCAGGGGTCGGAGATTTACGGAGGGCTAGCCGGTACCTGGGACTACGGGCCACTCGGCGTTGCGCTTAAAAAAAATATAGAAAATCTTTGGTGGCGAATATTTGTGGATAGTCGTGATGATATGTACGGCGTCGATTCCGCGATTCTTATGAATTCTAAAGTCTGGGAAGCAAGTGGGCACGTTTCAGGTTTTTCGGATCCGCTTATTGAGTGCGAAAAATGTAAAAAAAGATTTCGTGCCGACCATATTGAAAAAAGAGTTTGCCCGGAATGCGGCGGAGGCTTAGGCGAAGAGAAGAAATTTAATATGATGTTTAAGACGAATATTGGTGCAACCGAAAACGGTTCATCGGTTGTTTATCTGCGCCCGGAGACGGCGCAAGGAATGTTTGTAAATTTTAAAAACATTATTGACAGTTTCCACCCTAAACTTCCATTTGGCATTGCCCAGATAGGGAAATCTTTCCGTAATGAAATCGCTCCACGCGATTTTATCTTCCGAGCGAGAGAGCTTGAGATAATGGAATTTGAATATTTCGTGGAAGAAAAAAATTGGTCGGAATTTTTTGAATATTGGCGCGAAAAGATACAAGACTGGTTTGGGGCGCTTGGTTTTGAAAAAGAAGACATAAAAGAGGTGGAAATCCCCGACGGCGAACGCGCGCACTATTCCAAGCGCACAGTAGATTTTCATTTCAAATATCCGCACAAATTTGATGAAATAGGGGGTCTTGCATACCGTACTGATTTTGATTTGAAAAACCATATCGAACATAGTGGCATTAATTTGGAATATTTGGATCAAAACACAAACGAAAAATTCATTCCGCATGTTCTTGAGCCGACATTTGGGCTTGGTCGGCACATACTAGCCGTTTTAGTAAAGGCATATACGGAGGATGAGTTGGGTGGAGAGAAGCGAGTTTTCTTGAAATTCCCAGATTACCTTGCCCCGATAAAAGTAGCTATATTCCCACTTTTAAAAAATAAGCCGGAGCTTGTAGAAAAAGCTCGCGGTATTTATAAAGACTTGAAACAAGTGGTTCCGCAGGTTGCGTTTGACGATAACGGAAATATCGGCAAGCGCTACAGGCGCCAGGATGAGATTGGAACACCCTATTGCGTTACAATTGATTTTGATACATTAGCCGACGACACAATTACTATCAGAAATCGGAACGATGGAAAACAGGAGCGCATGAAAATTTCCGAACTTTTTTCGTTTATTGCCGCCCGCCTAAAAAAAACTGATTAATGATGGCCAAGCCACGAATTGCGTTGTGTTTAAAAGCAAGTTAGAATTCCCTCATAGAACAAAGAAGCATCTAGCGTTAGGCCGTTAGGTATTAGTGGGGGCAACTCGCTAAACGCTAATTGCTGACAGATAAAACCTATTAAAATAATGGAAAAATCGCAGGTAGAGTTTTCTGTAAGTGTCGGGAGTATTGTAAAAATACTTGTTGTTCTTTTAGTGTTCGTGGCTCTATATAAAATCAAAGATTTATTACTTGTAATTCTCACTTCTGTAGTCATTGCTTCTTCGATTGAACCACTTACCAAACATCTTACTCGTTTTAGAATCCCGCGGGTTATTGCCGTAATTTTTCTTTTTCTTATGTTTGTTGTTTTTTTCTTCGGTCTCTTTTATTTTTTTATTCCACCTCTACTTACTGAATTTTCTGATTTTGTAGTAGCCATACCAGAGTACGTTGGGTCAATTGAAGGACTTGATTCCACTATCGATAGCCTTTTCGGTGCTCAAAATTTTTTGAGCGACTTAGCATCAAATCTTTCGGTGAGTGATTTTCTTAACAATGCCAAAACAACCATCTTCGGCATATCTGGCGGAGCGATACAGACAGTAAGTTTTGTTTTTGGCGGGCTTACCAGCTTTGTCCTCATCCTTGTTATTTCTTTTTATCTTTCGGTGCAGGAGCGCGGAATTGAGAATTTTTTACGGATAGTTACGCCTGCTCGTCACGAAAAGTATGCCATAGACCTTTGGCAACGTTCTCAGCACAAGATTGCTCTTTGGATGCAGGGACAGCTTTTGCTCGGTGTTTTAGTAGGCGTTTTGGTTTATCTTGGTCTCACAATACTGGGTGTCCAATATGCGTTTCTCCTTGCTATTATTGCCGCGATGTTTGAACTGATACCTGTTTTCGGGCCGATTATGGGGGCGATACCGGCTGTAATTCTTGCTTTTATTGATGGTGGAGTAACTCTTGGGCTTATGGTTATAGGTTTTTATTTTATTATTCAACAATTTGAAAATCATTTAATTTATCCTCTTGTTATAAGGAAGATAACAGGGATGCCTCCACTTATTGTTATTCTCTCGCTTATTATTGGCTACGAACTAGCTGGTTTTCTGGGAATAGTGTTGGCTATTCCAATGGCGACCGCACTTCTTGAATTTACAAACGATTTAGAGAAAAAAAAGAGTTTAATTATGACGGGAGGAGAAAAATAAGCCCGCCTGCCATCGCCTGATGCACTGTACGTTGTTAAATAGATTATAATCTAAATATGTTACTTCATTTAAGTAATCATTTTAATCGCTCAGGCATTGGCGGGCAGGTTTTTCTCGTGATTTAATACATGGTCCCGTTAGAGGCCGCGGTCGAGTAAATTCTTCATAATTTAGTACAATATAAAAGTGATAACCAAATTTTTAATAGCAATTTTGTGTCGTGCTTATACGAACGCGACCTGCCTCTAACGGGATGAAAGAGAAATTTTATCTCACTACTTCAATTGTTTATACAAATGCCGCTCCGCATATCGGTTTTGCCTATGAACTTCTGATTGCCGATATTATTGTAAGGTATAAACGCCTGCAGGGGATAAATACTCATTTTTTAACTGGAACCGATGAGCACGGCACAAAAATTGCAAAAGCCGCAGAAGCTAAGGGTGTTAATACTCAAAAATTTGTTGATGAAAATACAACCAAAGTTAAAGCCCTTGTTAAAGCCCTTGGGGTTGATGAGCACGACTTCATCAGGACTTCGGACAGAAAAAGACACTGGCTGGGAGCCCAAAAGCTATGGCAGAAAATAGAAAAATCCGGCGATTTGTATAAGAAAAAATATAAAGGTCTTTACTGTGAAGGACATGAAGTTTTTCATACCGATAACGGAATTGTAAACGGCGAATGCCCGGATTATCCGGGGAGGAAACTTGGGATCATTGAAGAGGAAAATTATTTTTTTAGGCTTTCTAAATATACCGGCGAACTTAAAAAAAAGCTAGAGAGTGGTGAGATAAAAATTACTCCCGAAAGCCGCAAGGCGGAGATGATCTCCGTTATAAACGAAGGGCTTGAAGACGTAAGTTTTTCGAGAAACGTTAAATCAAATCCGTGGGGGATTCCGGTGCCAAACGACCCAACACAGACTATGTATGTTTGGTGCGACGCTCTTTCCAACTACATTACAGCACTCGGCTACGGAACTTCCGACGATTTAAATTTTAAAAAGTTTTGGCTGGAAAATAAAAATATAGTCCATTTGATTGGGAAAGATATTCTGCGTTTCCATGCTCTCATCTGGCCGGCTATGCTAATGTCTGCCGGCATCATGCCCGAGAAACTTGAAATCTTGGTGCATGGATTTATTACCGTTGACGGCAAGAAAATGTCCAAAAGTTTGGGAAATGTCATTGACCCAATGGCTCTTATAGAAAAATACAACAGGGAAGCATTCAGATATTATTTTGCGCGAGAAATTTCGCCGTTTGAAGACGGGGACTTTAACGAGAAAAAATTTATTGAGAGCTACAACGCAAATCTGGCTAACGGACTCGGGAACCTCCTTTCTCGCATTATGAAAATGGCGGAAGACAACCTTGGAGAGCCGGTTCCCGGTTTTGGGAAAAGAAAAAGCCCAATATTCCACTCTGCGATGAAGGGTTTCAATATACAATCCGCCATGGACCACATATGGAAACATATTTCGGAACTTGATGAGTTTATACAAAAAGAAAAGCCATTCAAAATTATAAAAGAAAATAAAGTAAAGGGGATAGAAATTATAAAAAAGTCAGTTTCTGAATTATTCCACGTTGCCGAACTTTTGGGGCCATTTTTACCAGATACTTCGAGGGTTATCCAGGACTTGATAAGAAAAAACAAAATGCCGGCGAAACCGCTTTTTCCGCGCAGAGATTGAATTAAAAAAACAAGCGCGTCTTGTGGACGCGCCCGGTGTTTTCTCGAAAAGGCCTATGTGCGAAGATGCTGCCAACCTTGGGCGAAGAGCTCTCGGAAATCGCGCTGCATTTTCTCGACTCGCGTGCGAACGCCGATTCTGTTGCAGATAACCGTAAAGATCTGACGTCGGCCGACGAAGATTTCCGTAACAGGCAGTCCCTTTTCTCCGAAGACCTTTTCGCCCATAAGGTAGGCCCGAGAAATGGAGAAATCAATATCCTCGTCGCGAATTTCCATGCTTAGTTCTGTTCGGGGTTGGAAGGCAAAGCATCGACACCGGACATAGAATTCCTCTCCGGCGTAATTATAGCCAATGCCGCCCCTTGAAATTGCCACCGACAGATTGGTGGCAAGATGATTGCTTCCCGTGATGTTCCCGAAATGGTTGATTTTCAAGACCCAATACCCTCGCTTGAGTCGCTTGTTCAGGGAGAACAATCTTTCTAAAGCTATGTCCTCGACATTGCGTAAAGCTGTATCGTAGGCGGAAGCTTTTTCAAACCAGGTGCGAATTTCTGATTCACGCTGGTGGAACGGCATGCGATTATTCATGTCAACTCCTCCAAGGAAGAAAAGATTGGACTTCAGTCTGAACGCACAATATACTTTGTCTACATAACTGTCAATTTATGAAATACATAGACATACACTCACACATTCACGATAAGGATTTTGATAAAGACCGCGATGATGTTTTGAAAAGGATGGGGGAGAACGGTGTTGCAACGATTACCATAGGCACACATCTTGAAAGCTCTAGGCGAGCCGTTGCGCTTGCCGAAAAAGAATCTTTGGTATACGCGACAGTTGGTATTCACCCTACTGATACAAAAATTGAAATAGTTCCAAAGGAGCTCGAAGAATTGGCTCATCATAAAAAAGTTGTGGCAATAGGTGAATGTGGAATTGATTATTTCGACAAGCGAGGAGGGCGGGCGAATACAAATTCGTCTGATCTCCGAGCGCCGTCGAATCAAAGTACTCTTTCTTTTCGTGGCGGGACATCCGAAGCAGAGAAAAAACGCCAACGAGAACTTTTTGAATTGCAAGTTGAACTGGCGCTTAAAGTTGATAAGCCGTTAATGATTCACGGGAGACCTTCTAAGGGAACTATGGATGCGTATCATGACATTTTGGATATACTCTATCTTTATTCAGGCGAATTCGGCGAAAAACTTCGTGGTAATGTTCATTTTTTTGTAGGCGACGTTGAAATAGCCAGAAAATTTTTGGAATTAGGTTTTTCAATGTCTTTTACAGGAGTACTCACTTTCACGAGCGATTATGATGAAGTGGTTAGGTTTTTGCCTTTGGATAAAATAATGACTGAAACTGATTCGCCCTATGCAACTCCTGTTCCATACCGTGGGAAGCGTAATGAGCCCATTTATGTGAAAGAAGTGGTTAAAAAGATTGCAGAACTCCGTGGGGAGAACGAAAAAAGTATAGCAAAGGCAATTTTAGATAACTCTAAATTACTCTTTCACCTTGAATTTTGAAGGATAAGGGGTTTCTTGCGCGATATATTCCACCGTGATAGCATAGAGAAATTCCGAGCTACTTGTCCTGTTAGAAATTTCATCAAGTTCGCGAGGAATGTTAAAAATTGGGTAAAATGCAAAAATACATAATACTGTAATTTACAAAATTTATAAATAAAAATTTCTAATAGGATGATAAAAAGCGAAGAAGCTAAAGAAGAAGGGAGAGGAATCTATGAAGTAGGTTACCTTGTAGCGTCTTCTTTATCTGAAGACAAACTCGGTGGGCTCGTGGAATCTATTAAAAATGCTGTCATAAAAAATGAGGGCGTTATTATTTCTGAAGAATATCCTAAGCTTCGCGACCTTGCTTATTCTATGTTTAAAACAATAGGGCACAAGAAAGAAATATTCACAAATGCCTATTTTGGATGGATAAAATTTGAGTTAAATAGGGGAACAATATCGGTCATCAAAAAAATGCTTGATGAAAATGAATCGATAATTCGTTCCCTCATCACCTCTACGGTTCGTGGAAATACTATGGTATCTCCTAGGCGCCAAGTTGTGAGAACAAACGACCGCCCGCGCCCTGAAAAAACTCCCATCATGAGCGATGAAGAAATGGAAAAAACAGTCGCGGCGCTAGTTGCTGAATAAGAATTTTTTTATAAAAACTAATTTACCCTCCAAAATTTTTGCGTAGCAAAAACTTAGGAGGGCAAGCCAAAAACTACCCCCATGTATTTAAACAAAGCACTAATTGTTGGGAATCTTACTCGCGATCCAGAGATGAAATCTCTTCCTTCCGGCTCAAAAGTGACAACGTTTTCTTTGGCGACGAATCGTGTTTGGAAAGATGCTTCTGGCACAAAACAGGAATCGGTTGATTATCACAATATCGTAGTTTTTGGCAGGCAAGCCGAAACGGTAGCCCAATATTTAAAAAAAGGGCAATCGGCGCTTGTAGAAGGACGAATTCAAACAAGAAGCTGGGATGATAAGGGGACGGGAGAGAAGAAGTATCGTACTGAAATTGTCGCTGACAGGGTACAGTTCGGGCCAAAGAGCGGAATGGGGGGTGGCTCTAGTACTAGTGCTCCTAAACAAGAAATGCCAGAGGCAGAAGGGGGAATTGAATACCCGACAGAAGAGGCCAGTCCAGAAGATATCCCCTTTTAAGCGAATTGACCAAGAAATATTTATCCCGTTAGAAATTCACTCAAATTTATTAAATAATGAATGAATAGACAACTAGATAAAAATAGGTATACTACCAAAACATTAAAAAATTATAATTTCTAACCGGGATGAAAAAACAGTGCTATTTTTCACAAAATAATATTAAGTATGTGGACTACAAGGATATAGAAATCCTGAAGAAATTTTTAACGCCTCACGCACGCCTTATGTCAAAAAAGAGAAGCGGAGTTTCTTCAAAAAGCCAGCGCCAACTCGCCCTTGCCGTAAAGCGCGCAAGATTTTTGGGCCTTTTGCCGTATGTTTCAAGGTAAAACAAAAAACCGCCCAAGAGGGCGGTTTTTTGTTTTATTGACACTGATTGTATTTTTGTTAGAGTTGTCAGAGTTTGATCTTTTCCCAGCCGTATAACTAGAAAATAATAAGGAGGCTTT
>Ga0209542_10000866_pt1 | contig 71848 bp, 76 predicted proteins | sample RifCSPhighO2_01_FD_184028 | JGI IMG/M metagenome (GOLD analysis project Ga0209542, IMG submission 184028) | Soil microbial communities from Rifle, Colorado - Rifle CSP2_plank highO2_0.1 (SPAdes) (version 2) | ecosystem: Environmental > Terrestrial > Deep subsurface > Rock core/Sediment ...
TAGGTTAATTGAAGTTCCTTTACCTACAAATGATTCTAGAGTAGATTTATTTAAAATACACAGCAAAAATATGACTCTTCATAATATTGAGTTTGATAAATTACTAGAAGGAACTGAAGGATTTAGCGGAGCAGATATAAGGGCTGTTTGTACTGAAGCTGGTTATTTTGCAATAAGAAGTAATAGAAGTAAAATTTATCATGAAGATTTCCTTAATGCAATTGAGAAAGTTAATGGAACAGAAATGGAAGATGTAGACTCAGCTTCTATGTTTGGTTAAATTTTTATAGTTCTATTTTTTATTTAATATATGGTTAAAGTATTTACAGCTTTAGATTTGCCTTTAGAAGTTAAAGATTATTTATTTGAATTAGAGAGAAAATTAAAAGATACCAAATTAGCTAAGGTTAAATGGACTAATAAGAAAAATTTACATATTACTTTGAAGTTTTTAGGTGATGTTTCTGAAAAAGAAATTGAAAAACTTAAATTGAAATTTAAAGATATTAAACATTCTAAGTTTAAACTTAAATTAAAACAACTTGGTTATTATCCTGGAGAAGATAGAATAAAGGTTATTTGGGTTGGTGTTCAAGATGAGAAAAATATTATTGAATTACAGAAATTAATTGATGCAGATACTATGAAACTCGGAGATCTGAATTTAGGTGGGCACATTACTTTGGGTAGAATTAAATCTCTTAAAGAAAAAAATAAATATATTAAGAAAATTAAAGAATTTAATTTAGAGAAATTAGAATTTGAAGTTAGTTCTTTTACTTTTTATAAAAGTGATTCAAGTAAAGATGGGCCAATTTATACTAAATTAGAAACCTATTCTTTGAATTCATAATTTAATAAATCTTTTATTACTTTTGCTTTTAATTTTCCAACTTTGTCTACTTCTTGTAATTCTTTTTCAGATGCATCTAAAATATTTTTAATTGTTTTGAATCTTTTAAGTAAAGATTTTGCTATCGTAGGACCAACACCTGGTAAACTTTCAATTATACAAATTTGTTGTTCATCCAATGTTAATGCTTTTCTTTTTGGAAGTAAGCTTAAAGGTCGTCTAGGTTTTTCTAATCTTTTAGCTATTAAAGCCAGATATTTTGCTGTGTCTTTTTGATTTTGTGTATGAATTACTGGAATTTGAAAATCTATTGCTATTGTAGAAATCATTCCCCTTATTGAATTTGGGTGAAAATCTCTCATACTATACAAATTATCATCTCCTTCTATTATTAATAAAGGAACATCAAAATTTTCTTTCAATAAAATTAATTGGTTTAATAATCTTTTGTCTATTATAGAATTTAATAAATCTGATTTAGTTTTTCTTTCCACACCAACTCTTTGTATTTGCCCATTTAATGTTTTGGTTTCTATTATAAAATCTGCAATATCTAATTGTTTTCTTTCCACTTCTAACTCTTCAGTAATTAGTGTTTTAATTATCTCTTTACTTTCTCTTGTATCCACTATTATTCTTGTCATTTTAGAATTGATTTAAACTTTTTTGGTCATCTACTTTATTTTTTTCTTTCATTTTATATAATATTTCCTTCATTGTTTTTTCATCTCTTCTAGATTTATAATGATATGCTGCATCTCTTGTGTTTTTTGTAATCATAAATATCACTTTTCCAGATTTTAATCTTCCTACTCTTCCTGTTCTTTGTATTTTTCTTATACTTGATGGAGTGTTATCGTAAAATATTGCCATATCTGCTTCTCCAATATGAATTCCTTCTTCTCCTATTGATGTTGTAACTAGACAACTGTATAAACCAGAATTAAAATCTTCTATTGCTTTAATTTGTTCTTTTTGTGAAAGTCCTTCTTTTTGTCCTACTAATTTTATTGTTTTTATTCCTTCGGAATTTAATAAATTAACAATTATTTCTACAGTATTTCTATAAGTTGTAAATATAATTATTTTTGATTCTTTCTTTTCTTCTAAAGTTGTTTTTGTAATTTCTTTTAATTTTAGAATTTTTGGATGTTCTATTCCTTCTGATAAAAGAATATTTGTGAGAGACCTTGCTTTTATTGTGTTGCTTGAACTTAAGATTGATTTTGATGCTTTTGTTGTTTCAGTTTCTAATTTTTTTAAGAATTCATTAAATGAACTTAATCCTTGTGTTTCTAGCATTTCTATAGCATGACTTAATTTTAATAGTTGTGCTACTAATGACATACCATAAAATGCTGCTTGATTTTTGTTTTGTATTTCTCTTTGTAAATATTTTTGCAAATTTAATAAATCTAATTTATTTATCATTGATTGTGGTTTGTAGGGAATGAAAGTTTTTATAGAACCAATTTTTTCTAAGTATAAATCTTTCATTAATTTATGAATTTCTCTTATTTTTTCTGGTAATTCTACATGAATATAAGTTATATCTTTATTTTGTACAAACTTGGCAACATCTTCATCTGTTTCAGTTCTTATTTCTACAGATTCAATACTTAGATTGGTACAGATCTCATCTATTTTTGCTTTAGTTGAACCTGGAGATGCTGTTAATGCAATTATTCTTCCGAATGGAACTAGGTTTTTATAATGTCTTGCTACAATTGTATTTGCATAATTTTCTCTTGAACGATGAGCTTCATCAACTATTAATGCTGAGAATTTTTGTAAATTTATTCTATTATTTTCTATATCTTCTTGAATTGTTTGCGGTGTTGCTATGATTATTACTGCATTTTCATAAATCTTTTCTCTTTTTGACGGAGAGATTGCTCCTGTTAATAAAATGATTTTATCTTCATCTACTGTTGTACATTCTTTGAATTCATTACAAATTTGATTTGCCAATGGTCTTGTTGGGGTTAATATTATTGCTTTTGTATCTGGATATTTTTTTATTCTTTCTATTGCTAAAAGAATTGCAACTTTTGTTTTTCCCAGTCCTGTTGGTAGGCAAACTAAAGTATTTTTGTGAATACAAGTATTTAGAATACTTTCTTGATATGGTCTTGGAGTGAAGTTTCTAATATTCATAAAAAAAGAAAGAAATGAAAATATAAAAGCTTATTTAAGAGCTTCTTCTATTTTCTCAATATGTTCTGCGACTTTATTTCCTAAATCTGTTAAAGATATAGTTTTAATTCTACCATGTTTTTCAAAATTAACTAATTTTGCTTTCTCCATTTCTTGTAGAATCTTTACTGCATGAGAATAAGTGCAGTCTACTTCTTTAGCTAAAACAGAACCGTACCTATTTTTTTGACTTTTTCTTAGTGCAACTAATATCATTGCAGGTTTTCTTCTAAAAAATACCTCGAAAATAGCTGAATCTGATTTTTTTACAGCCAATTTAATTTCCCCCCACCTTTATACACTTCTTTTTCTTACAAGTTTAGAACACAAAAAACTACTATTTAAAGTTTTGCTTTCTATCCTTTCCTAAATATATATTATACTATCTAGTTTAAATTTCTTTCCTTTATACTCTATTAAAATTCTGTTTGGGAAAGGTTTAATAATAGAATTAAATGGGTTTAGATTATGCTTGATATTAACCTTATTAGAGAAAATCCTAACATTGTTAAAGAAAGTCAGAAAAAAAGAGGATTTATTCAAGATGAAGTAGAGAAACTTCTAGATTTAGATAAGAATTGGAGAAAATTGAAAGAAGAGGTTGATAATTTAAGAAGCAGAAGGAATAAGATTTCTCAAGAAATTAATGAAACAAGAAAAAAAGGAAATGATATTGGTTCTTTGTTAAAAGAGGTTAAAAATTTACCAACTTTAATTCAAAATAAAGAAGCTTTAATGAATCAAATTAAAGATGAAAGAGATAATTTGCTTAAGTCAATTCCTAATTTAGTTGATAAAAGTGTTCCTGTTGGTGATGCTACTAAAAATAAAGTTTTGAAAACATTTGGAAAAATTCTTAAATTTAAATTTCCAATTAAAGATCATGCAGATATTTTAGAAAGTTTGCATTTATTAGACACTAGAAAAGCTGGAGAGGTTGCTGGATCAAGATTTTATTATTTGAAAGGAGATTTAGTAAAATTAAATTATGCGCTTATTAATTTCGCTTTAGATTTTTTAAGTTCTAAGAAATTTACTTTAATTCAACCACCATATATGTTGAGAAGAGAAGTTTTAGGTGGAGCTGTTCCTTTAAGTACTTTTGAAGATACAATTTATAAAATTCAAGATGAAGATTTATATTTAATTGGAACTGCTGAACATGCAATAAATGCTTATTATTTTAATGAGACTATTGACACTTTACCTGTTAGATTTGCTGGAATTTCTCCTTCTTTTAGAAAAGAAGCTGGAACACATGGAAAAGATACGAAAGGAATAATAAGAGTTCATCAATTTGAAAAAATAGAACAATTTGTTTTTTGTAAACCAGAAGATTCATGGAAAGAATTTGATTTAATTTTAAAAAATTCAGAAGAATTACTTAAGAAACTAGAAATTCCATTTAGATTTGTTTTACTTTCATCTCAAGATATGGGAAGAGTTCCTACTAAAACAATTGATTTTGAGGGATGGTTTCCTTCGCAGAATACTTATAGAGAATTAGGTTCATGTTCAAATTGTTTAGATTATCAATCTAGAAGAAGCAACATTAAATACCAAAATAAAGATCAATTAGAATTTGTTTATACATTGAATAATACTGCAATTGCTACTGAAAGAATGATGGCTTGTTTAGTTGATAATTTTCAACAAAAAGATGGAAGTATTAAAATTCCTAAAGCTTTGTGGAAATATACTGGATTTAAACAAATAAAAGCTATAGTGAAAGTTAATAAGGTAATTAAACCTTCTAAAGTCGTTAAGAAACATGGTAAAACCAATAAAAGAAAACATTAATCGTAAAGCAGATGCTGATATCTACAATGAAGTCGGTAGAGAAGAATTAGAAGAAGCTGATGAAATAACTGAAGTGGAAGAAGGCTTTATGGAAGGCTTTGAAGAAGGAGAAACTCTTGCTAAATGTGCTTTCTGTAAAAAAGTTCTAGTTGGTGAAGATTTTGTTGAAGAAGAAATTGATGAAGTACATTATAGGTTTTGTAATGAAGATCATGCTTTAAAATTTGAAGAGAAAAAGAAGTTTATTTAGATAGGTTTAAAAGAATTACTTTCTATTACATTATAATGGATAAAAAATTTAAAATTCTAGCTGCAAGTGATTTACATGGAGATAGTAATCAAGCTCTTAGATTGGCTGAAAAAGCTGAAAAAGAAAATGTTGATTTAGTTGTTTTATGTGGTGATTTAAGCAGCCCTTTACAAACTAAAGGAATAATCAAATCTTTTAAAGATAAAGGAAAAAGAGTTGTTTTTGTTACAGGCAATCATGATGGTTTAGTTTTAGGAAATTTTTGGGCTGAACTATATCAAGTTAAACATTTGCATGCTAAGTCTACTATTTATTATGATGTTGGTTTGTTTGGAATTAGCGGTGCTAATATTGGATTGGATGCATGGCACGAAGATGAAGCTGTTGAAATATTAAAAAATGGATTTTATACAATTAAAGATTGTAAGAAAAAAATTATGGTCTCACATATTCATCCAGAAGGAACTATTGTTGATAAAATAGAACCTGGTTTTGGAAGTTCAGGAATAAGAAAAGCAATTGAAAAGTTACAACCTGATATTTTACTTTGTGGACATATTCATCAAGCTGAGGGAATGGAAGATTTTATTGGTAAAACTAAAGTTTTTAATGTTGGTAGAAATGGGAAAATTATTGAACTTTGGTTCAAGGTTACATTTATATAGGTTTTTCTTTAATACTTTTTTATGACAGGAAAATATGAACTTATTATTTGTGAAAAACCAAATGCTTCTAAAAAAGTTGCTGAGGCATTAGCAGATAAAAAAGCAGTTAAAAAAAGCATTGGAAAAGTTAGTTATTATGAATTAACACATAATGGAAAAGCTATTGTTGTTGGATGTGCAGTTGGTCATTTATTTAATTTAGCTGAAAAAAATAAGAAAAAGGGCTGGAGCTATCCTGTTTTTGATTATGAATGGAAACCAAGTTATGAAGTAAGCAAAGCTTCTGTTTTTACTAAACCTTATGTTGCTGTTTTGAAAACCCTAAGTAAAGATGCTTCTAAATTAATTGTTGCAACAGATTTTGATATTGAAGGAAGTACTATTGGCTGGAATGTTGTAAAATTTATTTGTGGAAAAGATGATGGAAAAAGAATGAAATACAGCACTTTAACAAAAGATGAATTAATTGAAAGTTATGAAAAAGCTTCTGAACATTTAGATTTTCCTCAAATTGAGTCTGGAGTTACTAGACATTCATTAGATTGGTTATGGGGTGTTAATTTTTCTAGAGCTTTAACTTTAAGTATTAAAAATGCAACTGGAATGTTTAAAATTTTAAGTACAGGAAGAGTACAAGGTCCTTCTTTGAAACTATTAAGTGATAGAGAAAAAGAAATTAATGCATTTAAGTCTGAACCTTATTGGGAATTAGAATTAATTGGTGAGACTAAAGCTAAAGAACTTATTAATGCTTGGCATAAAAATGGAAGATTCTGGAAAAAAGATGAAGCTGAAAAAATCTTTAAAAATTCAAATGTTAAAACTGCAATTGTTGTTAATTTAGATACTAAAGAAACTAAACAAGCTCCCCCATTTCCATTTGACTTAACTTCTTTACAAATTGAAGCTTATTCTGTTTTAGGATTAAGTCCTAGTAGAACTTTGGAAATTGCTCAAGATCTTTATAGTAATGGTTGGATTAGTTACCCTAGAACTAGTAGTCAGCAATTACCTGAAAGTATTGGTTACAAAAAAATATTAGAAAAACTTTCTAAAATGTTTGCTAAAGAAAGTAAATTTTTACTTGCTAAAAAGTCTTTGAAACCAAATAATGGAAAGAAAGTTGATGCTGCACATCCTGCTATTTACCCTACTGGAGATTTACCTAAATCTTTAGAAGATAAAAATGCTGATTTATATGAATTAATTGTTAGAAGATTCTTTTCTACATTTGGAGATTATGCAACAAGAGAAACTTTAACTATTGATTTTGATGCTAATAAAGAAATTTTTATTGCTAAAGGAACTAGAACTAAAGAAAAAGGTTGGCATGAATTATACGGTAAATTCTTGAAATTAGAAGATGTTGAATTGCCAAAATTAAATTTAAATGATCAAATTAAAGTTGATGAAATTAAAATGCATGACAAAGAAACTAAACCTCCTGCAAGATATACTGAAGCAAGTCTAGTTAAAGAACTTGAGAAAAGAAATTTAGGAACTAAAGCAACTAGAAGCCAGATAATTCAGAATCTTTATGATAGAAATTATGTTACTGATAAATCTATTAAAGTTACAGATCTGGGAATGAGAACTGTTGAAACTTTAGAAAAATACTGTTCTGAAATTTTAGATGAAAAATTAACTACTGAATTTGAAAATGATATGGAAAGTATTCAAGATGGAAAGAAAAAAGGTGAAGTTATAATTGAAGAAGCTAAGAAGTTTTTAGATAAAGCTTTGATTAATTTTAAAAAACATGAAAAAGAAATTGGTAATGATTTAAGTAAAGCTACAATTGAGACTAGAGATAAAGAGGCTTTTGTTGGTAAGTGTCCAACTTGTAAAGAAGGAGATTTACAAATGAGAAGAGGAAGATTTGGATTATTTGCTGCTTGTAATAGATATGAACAAGGTTGTAAAACTACTTTTGCTTTGCCTAAAAATGGAAAAGTTATTTCTGCTGAGAAAGAATGCAGCGTTTGCAGTTATCCAATGATTAAAGTTCTTAAAGCTAAAAGAAGACCTCAAGAATTATGTATAAATCAGAATTGTCCTACTAAAAAAGAAGAAGAAGAGAAATTGAAGAAAATTGCTGCTGATAAAAAATGTCCAAATTGCGGAAGTGGTTTAGTTGTTAAATCTGGAATTTATGGTACTTTCTTAGCTTGTCCAGGATATCCTAAATGTAAATATATTGAGAATTTGAAATTAGAAGATAATTCTAAAAATGAATTAAAAGAATAAACCAATTATTATTGCTGCTACAATTAATGCAACTAAATGATGTGCTATATTAATTAAAAATAATTTGAATGATTTTCCTTCCCATAATACTGAGTTTAATAATACAGGTATAAAAAACCCTAACCAAACTAGTATTGCTAAACCTATAGCAGAAGTTATTGTTTTTGTTGAAAGTGAAAATGCAAGTGATGCAAATACAAATATCATGACTAAAGTTGCTATAAAACTTCCTAGATAATATTTCCACATTCCACCTTTCTTTTTTGCTTCTTCTACTTGGGCAGGTGTAATTTTAGATTCTTTCATCCATATATTTCCAAATAACAATGGAGAATACCATAAAGCTCCAATAATCATTGCACCTACTGCGCCTAGAACAACTGGTAACAATGAAAATGTATATTGAACCATATTGTTATTTATAATAATTAGTATATAAATTTTTAGTATTTAGAGAATTTAAATTATAAATTGAAAAAAAGTTATAATAATTTTATTCCCTCATTTATTATATCAAACTTTATTTCTTTTTTATCTGGTTCAATTATTTTTATTTTTCTACCTGGCTCTTTTTCTAATTTAATTATTTTATCTGAGAAAGTAGTTAGAACTGTATTTGCTACTGGTAGAATATTTTTATTCATATCCGAATATACTTGAGAAGTAACTATTATTGGAATGTTATTTTTTGAAATTTCTTTTAAGATTTTTAATTGTTTGCCTAACATTGCTTTAGCTAATTCTGGTTCTCTAGTTTGCAGTCTTCTATAATGATGTGTTATTGAATCTACAATTATTAATGAAATATTTTTTATTTCTTGTAAGTTTTGTATATATTTGTGCTGATAGTTAAAATTTTGTATTTTCAGTTTTAAAATATTATTGATACATTCTTTATTTCTATTATTTAATAATTGCTGGAATCTTTCTACTGAAAAATTTATTTCTGTATCTAAAAATAAAACTTTTTTATTATTTAATGCTTGTTCTATTGCTGCCAATAAACATAAAGTTGATTTTCCTGATCCTGCTGGACCATAAATCAATGTTACATTTTTATATTCTTTTAGAAATTTATCTAATTCTTGTGAGCCTGTTAAAACCATAAAATTAGAATTAATTGTTTGTTATTAAGGTTTTATGTTTTATTTTTGAATAATTAATTTTATAAGGCTGCTTTATCTTTTAATTTATATGTGGTTAGTTGATGTGGTTAGTTGATTTTTTTAATTGGATTTATAGTTTTTTTAAATCTCCAGAAATAGAATTTCATGATATTAATGATGATTTTGATGATCATTATGAACAACTTTTACAACAAAGTAAAACTTCAAATGATGCTCTAATTAGTTATCTTTCAGATTTGCTTAGAGAATTTTATTCTTTAATTATGGAATTAAAATTAATTGGTGGTTATTCAGACCATTATGAAAAGAAAATTATTCCTAAATCTGAATTAAAAAAGAGATTAGAACAAGAACTTCTTTTAGTTGCAGGTATTGGAGAAATTTTAAATGGTGAAAATAAGACTAATAGGGCTTCTAGTGATTCGTTTTCTTTTTCTGATTATAATGAAGTTCTTAGATCTGAAGATATTATTACTGTAGAACAAAAAATGTTTTTATCTAGTTGGGGACATGATCCTATTTATATTCGTCAATTAAAAATCTTTACATCTATTTGGTAAGATGATCCTAATTCTTATTTTCAATTTACCCTTTGGAAAATTCCCATAACTCCCCACCAAATAAGTATTCTTTCTAAACCTATGAAATTTGTAGAGCTAGTAGAAGAAATTAGTAAGATTTGCAATGGTATTACGGTAAAGCTCGATAATGAAGCTGAAAGAAGAAGTACTTTAAAAAAATAATATTTATAAACTGTTTTTTCTCGTAAGCTTTATAAATTTTTTCGTATATCTTTGTTGTATATACTGGAAATATTAAAAAATGAAAGATATATTTGATCAAGTTATCTTGTGCAGTAAATGTAGTATTCAAACCAATAAAAAAACTGTAATTATGGATGGTTTTAATATTAGAATATTAGAATGTTCAAGTTGTGGAGAAATAACTTATCATCCAGGAGACTTGAAAGATTATGAAGACTTTAAAAGACTTAAAGCAAGAGATTTCAATGTTAAATTAAGAATGATTGGCAATAGTTTTTGTGTTTCAATACCAAAAGAATTAGTTGATTTTCATAAAGAAATGGAAAATGAATTTAATGATTTAGTTAAAATGAGTTTAGAAAAGCCAGGAAGGATTAGTATTGTTTTTAGAGGGAAATACTTATAATCTTTGGAGGATATATACATGGATATGGAAAAAGGTGCTAAGCTAAAAGTTATGGAAGCTTTACAAGAAGAAGCTTACAAAGGAATTGTTAGAATAGACAGCCAAACTATGAGAGATATAGGTGTAAGACCTGGTGATATTATAGAAATTCAAGGTGCTAGAAAAACAGTTGGCTTAGTTGATAGAGCTTATCCTACTGATGTTGGACAGGCTGTTATTCGTATGGATGGTATTCTTAGAAGGAATGCTAAAACTAGTTTAGGAGAATTTGTTGCTGTTAAAAGAGCTGAAGTTAGAGAAGCAAGAACTATTACTGTTGCTCCTGCACAAAAAGATGTTATGATTCATGTTGATCCTTTAACTTTGAAGAGAGGATTTTTAGGAAGAGCTTTAGTTAAAGGTGATCAAGTTGTTTTAGGTGGAACAAGAAAAAGAAGAAAATCTATAGAAAGTGGCGGACCTTTTGAAGAAATTTTTGATATTTTTGAAAGTGATTTTGGAATGTTAACATTTACAGGATTAAAATTAGTTGTATTAAACACTGATCCTAAACAAGCAGTTGTCGTTACAGAAAATACTGAAGTTATTTTGAATCCTAAAGCTGTAGAAGTTATGGAAGAAGAAGTTGTTGATGTTACTTACGAAGATATTGGTGGTTTAGCTGAAGAACTTAAAAAAATTAGAGAAATGGTTGAATTGCCTTTGAAACATCCAGAATTATTTCAGAGATTAGGAATAGAACCTCCAAGAGGAGTTTTGTTACATGGCCCACCTGGAACTGGAAAAACTTTACTTGCTAGAGCTGTTGCTAATGAGACTAATGCTCATTTCATTCATTTAGATGGTCCTTCTGTAATGAGTAAATATGTTGGTGAAGCAGAAAAAAGAATTAGAGATATATTTGATGAAGCAGAGAAAAATGCTCCTTCAATTATTTTTATTGATGAAATAGATGCAATTGCTTCTAAAAGAGAAGAAAGTTATGGTGAAGTTGAAAGAAGAGTTGTTGCACAGTTACTAGCTACAATGGATGGTTTGAAATCAAGAGGAAAAGTTATTGTTATTGCTGCTACAAATAGACCAAATGCTTTAGATCCTGCTTTAAGAAGACCTGGAAGATTTGATAGAGAAGTTGAGATTGGCGTTCCTAAACAAGAAGCTAGATTACAAATATTAAAAGTTCATACTAGAAATATGCCTCTTACAAAAGATGTGAATGTAGAAGAGATAGCAAGAATTACTCATGGTTTTGTTGGTGCAGATTTAGAAGTTCTTTGTAAAGAAGCTGCTATGGTTGTTTTAAGAAAATTATTACCTGATTTAAAATATAAAAAAGATGAACCTATACCTGCAGAATTTTTAGAAAAATTACAAATTACTATGCATGATTTTAAAGATGCATTAAAATTAGTTAGACCAAGTGCATTAAGAGAAGTATTTATTGAAAGACCAAATGTTTCATGGGATGAAGTTGGCGGCTTAGAAAAAGTTAAGCAAGAATTAAAAGAAGCAGTTGAATGGCCACTTAAACATCCGGAAGTATTTACTAATTTAGGAATTAGAGCTCCAAGAGGAATTTTATTATACGGACCACCTGGAACTGGAAAAACTTTACTTGCTAAAGCTGTTGCTAAAGAAAGTGAAGCTAATTTTATTTTAGTTAATGGTCCTGAACTTTTGAGTAAATGGGTTGGAGAAAGTGAAAGAGGAGTTAGAAAAATATTTGAAAAAGCGAGACAAGCAAGTCCTTGTGTAATTTTCTTTGATGAAATAGATGCAATTGCTCCAAGAAGAGGAAGAGGTGGTGGAGATTCAGGTGTTGCAGAAAGAATGGTTAATCAGTTATTAACTGAAATAGATGGTTTACAAGAATTAAATGATGTGATTGTTATTGCTGCAACAAATAGACCAGATATAATGGATCCTGCGTTGTTAAGACCTGGAAGATTTGATAGATTAATTTTAGCTCCTATTCCAGATGAAAAAGCAAGACTTGGTATTTTACAAATACATACTAAAACTATGCCTCTTGCTGAAGATGTAGATTTAAATGTTTTAGTAGAGAAAACTCCAAATTTTGTTGGTGCAGATTTAGAAGCTTTATGTAGAGAATCTGCTATTTTAGCATTAAGAAAAGATATGAGTGCTAAGAAAGTTAGTATGGTTGATTTTGAAGAAGCATTAAGTAAAGTTAAACCTTCAATTACTCCTGAAGATAATAAGAGATATGAAGAAATTGAAGAAGAATATTTGAGAACTGCTAGAGGAGCAGCTATAAGAGATAAAGAATCTTCAAATTACTTTGGTTAAAAAATGAAAAAATCTACAATTGTATTTTTTATTTTTTTTATACTTGCAATTATTTATAGTGTAATTTTCTTTAGGCCTGGAATAACTATTTTATTTGCTGCTGTATTTTTAGGTTATATTATTTTATTATTAAAAAAAGGTTTTAATTAATTTTAAATTTTTTTCTAGAAATACTTTATCTTCTTTGTAATATAATTCATTTATTACTTCATCTGCATTTACCCATTTACATTCTTCTTCTGGTTCTAATTGCATAGAATTTGTTTTAACTAAAAATAAATAAATGTCTTTTGTAATAATTTCTCCTGTTCTTTCTTTTGATGGTCTTGTTATTTTTCCTAGAATTCTTACAATTTCAAACTCTTTTAAACCAGTTTCTTCTTTTATTTCTCTTACTGCTGTTTCTTTTATTGTTTCATATTTTTCTAGTCTTCCTTTTGGAAAACCCCAACCATAAAAATTTTCAATTAGAAGAATTTTACCATTATTTAGAATTATACCACCAGCAGCCACCATTATAGACATTTTTCTTCATTTTATTATTTGATAGAGAAAAATATTACCATTTACTATATTTTGTATATACTTATTCGCCTTTTGTTAGAACTATTGGTTTGTCTGCAATCATTATTGTATGTTCTTGCTGTGAAACATATGCTTTTGGATCTTTTTCTAATAGTTGAGCATATTCATAAATTATATCTTGTTTTTTTAAATTATTTAATGCATAATTCACTTTAGCTAAAGGGAATTTTTTTGTTAGATGTCTTATTGCAAATGGTAAAGTAGTATGTTCTTTATTTATGAATTCTAAAACGCTTTTTGTCATAGGATCACGTACATTTCTTAAATTATAAACTCTAAAATTTCCAGAAGGTTTTCCTTCTTTAATTAATCCGACTCCATTACTAATGTGCGGTTCAATTGCAATTACTGTTCCTTCTTCTAATTCTGTTTTATCATTATTATCATAATTTGGAATTGAAATATGACTATGAAGCAAATAACGATCTATTTTATGACCACATAAATTTCTTATTGCTTTTAATCCAGTTGGATTTACAACATCAAAAACTGCTTTTCCTAATTCGCAAACTTTTACTCCCGGTTTACATAATTTTATTGCTTCGTTTAAAGAATTTATATTTGCTTTAATTAATTCTTGATGATCTTTTGTTCCTATTTCTATGGTCAAAGCTGAGTCACCAATATAGCCATTACAATGAACTCCTAGATCTAGTTTTATTACATCTCCATTTTCTATGACTGTTGGATCATCTGGAAAGGGTGTATAATGTGCTGCAATATTATTTTTTGAGATTTGAACTGGAAATGCTATTTTTCCACCTTTTTTTATTATGAAATCTTCTATTTTATTTGCTATTTCTAATAAATTTGCTCCTTCTTTAACAAGTGTTTTTCCATAATCCCTTGCTTCAGCAGTTAATTGTCCTGCCTTTTTCCATAATTTTAGTTCTTCGTTGTCCACAGTTAATTTTATATTTGAAAGACTAGTTAAAAGTTTTGTGGTATAACATGGGAGTAGATTTAGGTAAGATTGTTCCAAGGGAAGAAATTAAATTTGATTATTTAAAACATAAAAGTGTAGCTATTGATGCTTTTAATGCTTTATATCAATTTTTAAGTTCTATTAGGGGTTATGATGGAAATCCACTTATGGATTCTAAAGGTAAAGTTACTTCTCATTTACAAGGCCTTTTTAGCAGAAGTTTGAATCTTATGGGAAAAGGTGTTAAATTAGTTTATGTTTTTGATGGTAAAGCTCCTGAACTCAAATTTAAAGAAAATGAAGAAAGGATTGGAAGAAAGATTTTAGCTCAAGAAAAATATGAAGAAGCTGCTTCTGAAGATGATTTTGAAGCTATGAATAAATACAGCAAACAATTTGTTAGACTAAATAAAGAAATGATTGAAGATAGTAAAGAATTAGTTTCTGCTTTGGGTTTACCTATTGTTCAAGCTCCTAGTGAAGCTGAAGGTCAAGTTGCCTATATGTGTAAATCTGGATTAGTTGATTATGCTTCTTCTCAAGATTACGATTCTTTATTATTTGGAGCACCTAAACTTATTAGAAATTTAACTTTAAGCCAGAAAAGAAAAATTACAGGTGGAAAAACTGTTTTTACATTTTTGGAATTAGTTGAACTTGATAAAGTTTTAAATGAATTAGGTTTAAATCAAGAACAATTAATTGTTTTAGGGATTTTAACTGGAACAGATTTTAATGTTGGAGGTGTAAAAGGTATTGGACCTAAGAAAGCCTTAAAATTAATTAAAGAATTTAATAATGATTTTGATAAAATGTTTTCTTCTGTTAATGCTGAATTTGATTGGAAAGAAGTTTATGAAATATTTTCTGATTTGCCTGTTGATAAAAAAGTTAAATTAAATTGGAATGTAATTGATAGAGAAAGAGTTAAGAAAATTTTAGTTGATAAACATGAATTTAATGCAGAGAGGATAGATTTAGCTATAGATAAATATTTGGCTGATAATAAAAATTCTAATCAAAAAGGTTTAGGAGATTTTTTCTAAATAAATTCTATTAATATTGCCTTTTCATTTATTATTTCGTTTGTTTCAGGATTTTTTAATACTATTTCTAATTTAACTTTATCTCCTGCTTTATGTTCTTTTATTGCTGCATTAAGTAAACTTACTATTGGCTTAACATCTTCATTGTTTAATTCTGTTTGATAAAATACTGCATTCCATTTTTTTGTTTGCCAGGCTTCAAAATGTTTTTTCCAATCTTTCATACTTATATGGTATGTTTGATTTGCAGGTAATTTTAATATTGGTCCACTATTTTCATCAATTAATATTTTTTTAATATTTGACTCAATATCTGTATCATTGATTATTTCAAAAGATATTTCTGGTGTTCCTATATTTTCTTCTGTAGTTATACTTGGTGAGAAAAATTCTAATTCTTTTTCAATTATTTTTATTAAAAATGATTTATTTGTAAATTCTAATTTTAATTTATATTTTGAAGGCTCTTCTATGGTAATTATGGCAATTTCTTTTGCATTTAACTCAGTTTCATCTCCACCATTAGTATTTAAATTTACTAAACTATATCTTATTTCTTCATTTTTTAATTCTTCAGATACAGTAAATTTTATAGCATATTTTCCAATTGGTAAACTTATTGGATTTTCATCTTCTAGATTAATCGGCGGTATTGTTTTATCGAATTTATTTTGCTTATTGATTTTAAATAATTCTGCTTTTATTTCTGAATTTAAGTCTGGTGGATTTTTTTCAGATAATTTTACTTCTTCACCTTTTTTCTCATTTGGTTTTATTTCTAGAATTTCTTCCCCATTTATTATTATAATTATCGATTTAGGTTCTTCACCTTTCTTTTCAAACCTTGCTTCAACATATTTGTCTCCAGCTTCATTTATTACTAAATTTAGAATTGGCTTATTTTTATTTGGAATTTCTTTTATTATATCTTTTCCTTCGAATTTTGATGTCGCCCAACTAACTTTATAATATTTTTCCAAATCTCTTGGTATAATTGGAGTTAGAGAAATAAAATCTCTTATATTCTTTATTCTTATCTCATTTAAGTCATCGTTTTCATAATCATATTTTATTGTTTTTAATCTAGTTCCTTTTCTATCTTGTACTAAAATTCCTATTTCATCTTGCAATTGATTTACTTCTTCTGTTTCTGGAATATTTTCTTCTATATCTGTTAATTCTCTGGGTGCTGGAGTTTTCGCTGTGGTTTCTTTATATGCTTCTGTTATTTCATCAGCTAGCTCTTCAACAAAATCAATTAAAATTCCATATTTTGTTAATACTCCTTCTTTTGTTAATTCTAATTCAACTATTGCTTTAGATTCGTTTGTAGCGGTACTATCTAGTGAAAAGTAAGGGGTATCTTGTCTTAGCTTTTTACCTAAATGATTACTAAAACTCCAGATATTTTTGTATCCTTTCTTACCAATATTCTTTGATATTTTTTGGCCTGTATTTGTTGTCTCTAATAATTGTGCAGTAAATCCATAGGCTTTATTTGCCTTTAACTTTATTATCTCTGAATTTTTCCCACTTACAATATAATCTTTTGCATTTAATATTTTTTTAGCTAAAGAACCATCATCTTTTTTATAATCTATTTCTATTTGTAAATTTTCTAATTCATTTTCTTTATTAATTCCTTGCGAGTCATCATTTTCTACTTTTTGAATTACATCCTTGACTTCAAATATGGCACCTACTTCCCCCATGTATCTATTTTCTAGATTGTTCACTACTAAGACTATTTGATAATTTCCCAGAGGCAGATTTTCTACTATTATTCTTCTTCCTATTTGTTTAGTTCTTTTATTATTGCCTTCGATGAACCAACTATAGTTATATTTCTTTAAATCATCTTCATCTTTGATCTTCGCTTCTAATAAATAGTTTCCTTTAACTATTGGTCTAGATTTATTATAACTCTCACTTATTCTATATATTTTTTTATATGTTTCTTTTCCATTTTGTTCTAGTATCTTACTTACTTCAATAATTGGTTGAACGATATTTTTCGTTCTTTCTTTTAATGCTTTAGTTTTGTCAGTTATTTCATCTCTTTGTGTAGTTATTCTTTCTCTTGTTGATATTTTTCTATATAACTTAATTTTTTCTGTATCTGGGTTTACGTTTAATATTAATATTATTTTTTTTCGCTCTTCATTTTCTTTTTTAAATATACACATAACTCTTTTTTCATTATCTTCTATCATAACTAGGTGTAAAGTTGAGTAATCTTCATCTCCAGTTGGTTTAATCTCTTCTTCTTTAGTGAACCCGCTACTTCTCCAACTTATTTTATAATATTTTTTTAGTTCATCTGGTATTACTGGAATTATATCTGCTCTTCTTCTTACATCTACTCTTAGTATGTTTTGTCTTTCATCTTTATGATTATATTTTATTGTTTTTATTTCATGAGTTTTTCCGTCTTCTATTTTTAATAATAATTCATCTTCTAATTCTTTATTTGTGTCTGATCTAGATGCTGGTGTTGTTTCTTCTAGTTCCTCTATATCATCATCTTCTACTTCTTCATATACTGGTTCTTTATCAGTATCAATTCTTGGTTCGGGTTCTATTTCTTTTTTTACTAATACTTTGGTTTCTAGAATACCAGATAAGCCTGTTTCTCTATCTGTTGCTGTTATTTTTATCTTAAATGTTCCTTCTTTAATTGGTTGCCAATGCCATTTATCATATTCTGTATCTTTTACTTCGACCTTGTGACCGTCCTCATATTCTACGTCCCACTCTACTAAATATTTTTCTGTTTTATTATCGTTTGTTATTCTTACTTGAAGTGTGTAAGGATTTGTTAATTTTAGTGGTGTTAACTCATAACCTTTGATTGCTGCTTGTGCGGTTAATTCTTGCATTAACTCGCCTTCTTTATCATCCCAAACCATTAATATTGGTTCTATTTTTACTTGAACCTTACTTATATCTTTACCAGTTAAAATTGCTGTGGATAGATTTCCTAATAATATTTTATTATTTCCATAAATTAATATTTCAAACTTATATTCTCCAGAAAGACTAGGTGCCAGATTAAAGCCTGTTGTTTCTTCTTCTAATCCTTTTAATATCTCTCCATTTGGTTTTATTACTTTCCATTTTATTAAGTAATTTTCTAATTTTTGCCCATCTTTTAATTTTAAGTCTATTGAATACTCTGTATTTGTATTGAATTTAATATTATGAGTTTTATTATTATTCTCATCTATTTCTCCAATTTTTTTACCATTATAACCAATTTCTAATATTGGTTTTACTTCTTCTTTAACTTCACTTCTATCTCTACTGCCCCCAAGTATTCTATCAATTGCTTGTATTGTTGAATCTGAAGAATTTAATTTTTCACCCACATTTATTGCTACTATAATTGTTTTTATTGTTTTATTATCTCTTTTTCTTAATATTACAAATTTATGAACTTGAAGTCCTTCTTCTGTTACTATTAAATCATAATATTTTGTTTCTTTTTTTGTTGGATATTCAATAAAACCATTTCTAGTATTTCCTTCTGCTGTTAAAACTACTTCATAATCTCTTTTGAAAATAGTTTCAAATGGAATCTTTAATTTTAATGAGACAACATCATCTAAATTTGCATTTATTAATATTCGATCTTTTTCTCTTATTTCTGAAAGTATTCTTTCTACATGACTAGTTAATTTGTCTGCAGTTCCAGATTCCAATCTTAATGTTGCTTGTTCTAATATTTGATCTTCTTCAGAAGGAACTCTCGGTTTTGGCGGCTCAGAACTACCAGCTTCTTCAACGTTAAGAATTAAATCAAATTCTTTTACTATTTTTCCATCTAACTTTTTTATTATTTTAGCTTTTTTTACTTCTTTTCCTTTATATTCTGGAGTGTAAACATAATGAGCTTTTACATCTTCAAAATCTTCAATTTCTAATATATAATAATTATAGAATTCTCCAAGAATTTTTACTTTATCTTCAACTTTTATTCTAATATATCTGTCTATGGCTACATTTATCTCTTTTTCCTCACCTATTTTATTAAGATCTAAATTTCTCTTTATTTCTTCTATTGCCTTACCTCTTCCTTGAGCAACTACAGTATAATAATTTATATTTAATTTAACATTGTTAAGCATTACATCTTCGGCATATTCTTCTTTTTGTGGAGTTGCTTTTCTTTTTTCTGCTATAGGATTTGTGTCCTCATCAACTGATTCAATATTTAATTTTATTCTGATTACTTTAACTACTTCATCATCTGATTTTCTAATTATATTTATTGTGTGGCCTTCTTTTCCAGGGAATTTTGCTTCATATGTATAGAATTTATAATCAAATCCTGGATTTTCTACAAAATCATCTTTTTCATCATTAGCACTTGGTATTTTAATTTTAAATCTATTAAATGTTTCTTGATCTTCTGTTTCTAATCTTAATTCTATTATATCTCCAGTCTTTGCATTAAGAACTGTTTCCTCATTGTCTTTTATATTTAATATTGGATCTTCATATTGGTCTCTTATACTACTATTATTTGCTAAATCATAAACGATTATACTTAAACGTGTACCTCCTAATAATTCTTCTTCTTTTTCTGTATCTAAAATTGCTTTTATGAAAATAATCATTCCAGATTTTTCTTCATTATTTTTTATAATTAATGAGTAATCATCTTCTTTTTCTAGATAAAGCCTTGCTTCGTATATATCTGTATTATATATCTCATACTCTTTTGAAGTATCTTTTAGAATTGTTTCTTTGTTATTATTTTTTAATATTATGGAAGTATTATTTATTCTTGCTTCATCAGCATCTTGTATTACAACAAAATATTCTCTTCCTGATTTTAATGTTATTTCTTTTATTCCATCCTTTAATGAAATTGTTTCTCTACTTTCTTTATCTACTATAGCTACAGTTTGTGATTTCAATTCGTAATCTGAAATCTTTTCTATCATTTCTAATTTTATATCTGATATTTCTTGTCCGTCTTTTTTCCTTATTAATTTTAAGTAAGTAAGTACTGGATCTAATGCTATTGATTTTGATTTCCAGATTTCGCTTTCTACATATGTTGTTTCACTTCTTCTCGATTCTTTTGGTTTATCCTTGCTACCATACCCTATTACTAAATAATAATTCTCTTCTAAATGTTGCTTTAGTTTTTCTTTCTTTTCCTTATCTTTTTCCTCCATTTCTAAATCAATATCTACTTCATCACCTAGTTTCGCATTTAATTTTATTACTTGTTTTTTGAATTCAGCAGAAATTGCTTTGTTACCTGTTGCATATATTTTTACTTTTAACTTTTTTAATAATTCTCTTTCTTCAAACCAATTTTTCCCTTTATCTAAAAAACCTTTTCCGTTTGCTTTTCCTTTTACATCTACTCTTATTATAATTGGATCTCCAATTGTTAATCTACCTCTATTTTTTACTACTTCAAAAATAACTTCTTTATCTTCTCCTTCTGTATGAGGTTTTATTAAAACTAATATTTTATCATCTGTATCTTTAATTTCTACTTCTTCATCTGCAAATTTTACTGTAGAATGTTTAATAAAGCATATTTTATCAAATTTTTTTCGAGTTAGATTTCCTCTTAACTCTTTTTTATCTATTGTTAATTCTAATGTTTCTCCAACTTTTAATTGGATGTCATCTTTTGTATCTATAACGTGTGTATCCATTTTATAATTTTCTTATTTTTACTTTTAAATTTCTTCTAGCTGCCATTGCAACTTGTGTATCATTTCCTGCTGGTTGAACTAATTCTCCTTGTACTGTAGCTGGTCCTTCTCCTGTTTTTGGAGTAGGTGGTCTTGCTCCAGGTGATGAACTGCTTCTGTTTTCAAATTCTAACCAAATACTAAATGTTTCAATTAAATTTTCTTCTTTCTTTAGGAATATTTGTAGATTTCCTGATGTTGGTGCACCAGCTTTCTTCAAGTCTATTTTTACATTTGTTTCATCACGGAATTTTGCACCACCAATTGCTATATCCCATTCAATATTATATCCTTCTCCTTTCAGGTCTTTTCTATTTAATAAATTTGCAAATACTTCATAATCTATTCTTGCATCTAACTTTACTGGTTCGTTAGTTCCACCATCTAATTTGTAATTTGTTGCTTTTAGATTGTGTTCTGATTTTCCGTTTGCTAAAAATACAAACTGTAAATTATTTACTGTTTCAGCATCTTTTCTCTTATCAATTTCTTCCTGGCTTTCTTTTTCTACTAAGAATCTTATAGATATTTTATCTGCTTCTTTATCATCTTCATCGAATAAAATACAGTCAACTCTTTTTTCCCCTTCAGTTTTTGGTTCTAATGTAAATGAATTGTTTTTTTGTATTGCAGCATAATCTCCATTCTTAATTTTTTCTCTCCATTTAACTCTATGACTTTTTTCTGCTTCTCTAGATAAACTATAAAATAAATTAAATATTTCTGATTTTTGTACTAAAATTGGATCATCTAAGGTTTTATTTATTTTTGAATACTTTGGTATTATTTCCCATTTTTTCTTTCCTTTATTTAACTTCATTATTGTTAGACTAAAGCCTAAATCAACTTTCTTTTCTTCATCTTCAGTTTCTTTTTCACCTTCTTGTTCATCTTCGTCTTTTGGTTTTCTTTTATTGAAATCTCCTGCAGTTCCTTTACTTTTTACTAAGATTCTTATGTAATCTTGTTCATTTGGAACCATATCTCCTTCTTCGTCAAGTGCAAATGCAATTATATACCAAATGCCAGGTGGGGTATTTTCTAATGGGATTTCTACTTCTTCATTTTCAGAACTTGTAATAATACTAGAATCTCTTAATTTATCTACTAATATTCCTTGTTGATTTTTATATTGTTCTACTAGATTATAAATGCTCATTGTCCATACAATTTCTTTTATTTGTGGATTTGAATTTCTATCTGTTAAAGAAACACTTGCATTAAATGTACTACCTTGATTTTTTTCATATGCTTTTTTATTTGATTCTTCTCTTTTTATTGGGGAAACAATTTCTAATCTTTTTCTTACTTTAGCTTTAATTGTTATTGTAATTTTTTTCTTAATTACTTGTACTCCTTTTTTACCTTGTTTTTTGAATAAACATGTAACTTTTTGCGGTTGTTTTCCTACTTCATTGATTATTATTATTGCTCTTTCTACACCATTTTGCTCAACTTGTTCAAATCTATCTGATGGTTTAAAATTCTCTTTACTCCATTCTATATTATAACCTAAAGATTTTGCTCTGTTAAATGTGTGTGTTAGAAGATAAGTTTCTCCTATTATTGCTTCATCAAATGTATCATCTTTGCTTGTGTTTAATTTTGGTTTTCTCTCTGAATCATAAATAAATACTTCTGCATCATTTACATCTTCCTCTTCTTCTTGATCTTTTGTTGATTTTGGCTTGTCTCCTTTTTTTATAATTGGTTTTTCTTCATCTTCTTCAGTATCTTCGTCAACTGGTTTTTTCTTTTTATCTTTCTTAGTTTCATCATCCATGTCAAAATCAATTTGATCGTCATCCTGATCAACTGGTTTTTTCTTCTTGTTTCTATCTTTTTCAGCTTCTTCTTGTTCTTCTTCGTCATCTTCATCTCCACCAATTGGTGAAGGTTTTTTATCTGATTTTTCTACCTTTAAATAAATATGATCAAATATTGGTTTTCCTGTATATTCATTTATGTAAATCCCTTGTCTTTCCATAGCTACGCAAATTATTGTATAATCTCTTCCTTCGATTACTTCATTTAACGGAGGATTTCCAACCTTTATTCTAAAATTATTTCCTTGTTGAGCAAGTATTTTAGATCTGCCAATTGTAGTTGCATCAAAATTACTTATATTTGGTGTTCCAGGTATTATGAACCATCCTGCACCAGTTACATTTGGCGGTGCTGATTTTGTTGCATCAAATTGCCATTTAAAGAATAATGAATCTCCTCTTTCTGCATAAATTGTTTTTTCTGATTTTACAGGACTTAAGATTATTAATCTCGGCACACTTGTATCTAATGGTATTTCTGTTTCTCCAGATACCTTTAATCCTGCATTATTTAAATCTGTAACTGTTAATTTAACAGGCAATACATAATCTACTTGTCCATGATTTTTAGAAAACCAACTTGGCCTTCCAGGCTTTACACTTGGATTTATTTTATAATTTATAGCAACACTATGATTACTTTGTTCCATACCATTTATTTCCCACTTGCAGTGGAAATTTTCATTTGCCGTTCTTTTGAAAACATCATTTTCTTTTTTTCTTTCTATGACTGCTCTTAACATAATTTCTTCACCCATTGGATAACCATATGTATTCCAAATTTTTTTAGGATTGCCTGGTAGTATTTGTATTTCTACAGTTAAAAATTCATTTCCAAATCTACCAAGTGTTGCTACTTTAGCAGCTTTTTTTGCTCCCCATTTTGTAGCTGGCCATAATACATTTTTGAATGGCCATTTTATTCCATTCCATAATCCTGATCCAAACCTTCTTAGTATTCCTGGTTTTCCATCGTCATCATCTGCTTTAGTTCTTTTTGAGTCGTCACTTCCTCTTGTGCTTCCATCAGAATCTTTAGAAGAAGATCTTCCTTTTAATAACCAAGAAAAGAATGCGAAAATTGCTAGCACTCCTAATATGTAAAGTAATAATCTGAAAATTGGTACTTGTAAAAAATAATCTAGAATAGGATAGAAAAATCCTGGAAACATTAATCCTAAAATAAATAGAATTAAGAATAGTAATAATAAAAATACACCCCAACTTAATTTAGCTTCTTTTCCACCAAATAATCTATAAACCATTAAACCTGCTATGAATAAAACTAAAGCTAACCATATTGGTGCACCATATGAAAGCAAACCTTCGTTTAATCCAAGATAAGTATTTGCTGCAACTACTGTTCCTAAACTTCCTGCTAAAGCAATACTTAAACATAAAGTCCTTATTGCTGTGTGGTCCTCATCTTTTCCCATGAAATTTGCAAATGCAAGTCTAGCTGCACTTCCAATAATTAAGAACAAAATTAAGAAGTCAATGTATCCATGCCAGCTTAAGTAAAAACTTACAATATCTACGAAAAAATAGGATGGTCCAGCTATGCCTTCTAGTAATGCAAAACTGCTAGGGATTAAACTTAGTAAGAATAAGGCTATAACTATTAAGAACCACTTCCCCTTTTTATTTTTCATTAATAGAAATTTACCAAAATAGTTATATAAAGCTTACTAAACTATTATATCATGAAATGTGTAAAGGTTTCTTTAAAGGATGCTGAAAAAACTAGAAAAAAACTAGTTTCTTTAGAGATTTTAGACAATAATTATTCTGTTGGAAGGGACGAAAATTTTGTTTATTTTCCTGTTTTAAAATTAGCTAAAGGATTTAATTTTGCTGATAGGAAATTAATTTCTAGAAACAAGACTTTTACTTTTGAGGAATTGTTAAAAGAGAAGCTTTCTTCATTAGAAATTTCTTTAATGACTAAATCTTTTGATGTTGTTGGAAATATTGCTATTATTGAAGTTGATGAAAAATTAATTAAGAAGAAAAAATTTATTGCTAATTGTTTTTTAGAATCAAATAAAAACATTAAAACTGTAATTCATAAAATTGGTGGGCATGTTGGAAAATATAGAATACAAAAATATGAATTTTTAGCTGGTAAAAAAACTTTTGAAACTATTTACAGAGAGAACGGAGTTGTTGTTAAATTTGATATTTCTAAAACTTATTTTTCTCCAAGATCTAGTAATGAGAGATTAAGAATTGCTAATTTAGTTAAGAAAAATGAAGATGTTCTTGTTATGTTTTCAGGAATAGGAATTTATAGTTTTGTAATTTCTAAACATTCTAGAGCTAGAGAAATTTATTGTGTTGAAATGAATTCCAATTCTTGTAAATATGCTAAAGAAAGTTTGAAATTAAATAAATTAAATAATATTAAATTATTTTGTGGTGATGTTAAAAAAGTTGTTCCAAAATTGAAGAAAAAATTTGATAGAATAATTATGCCTTTACCAGAAACTTCTTTTGAGTTTTTAGAATTGGGATTAAATTATTTAAAGAAAAATGGTATAATTCATTTGTATACTTTTGCAACTGAAGAAGAGATTAAGGAGAAAATAAAATTGATTAAAACTTCTTGTAAATGTAAAATTTTAAGGATTGTAAAAGCTGGTCAAAGAGGACCTCATATTTTTAGATTCTGTATTGATTTTAAGCTTCAACAGTTATGTTTATAAGACTTTTTCTTAACTTAGTTTTATGGCGATTGATGATAAATTTAAAGATGGATTGGCTCCTTTTGAACCTCCAAAAACCCCTTTAGAGAAGAGAGATTATTTGGGTTCTATTTCACCTTATGTTCAAAGTGCATTGAAGTTTACTTTCACTGGAGCAGGTTTAACACTAGGTTGTTATTTGACTTATAAAAATTTAGATAATAATCACCAGTTGCCTGCTGTTTTTGCATATCTTGTTGCTACATGCACGACTACTTTAATAGGAAATTTAGTAGGAGAAAATATCTGCTCTAGAGTTTTTCGTGAACAAACAACAGATTTTTAAGGCTTTAGCCCTCATTCTATTTAGCGTTATGATGATGTGAACACCCGAAGACGAAAGGATGATTGATGGAAGTAGCTTCTGAACGCAACTTAATTTTCTAACAATTATTTTTTACCATAATTTAAATAATATTTTTAACTAGTTTTTCTATGTTAAACACAAAGCTAGAAGGTTCGGTAGTAACAATTATAGCACCAGATTATCCAGTTACTCATTCAGAAACTAAAATGATTTTATTTGGTTCCAGTCTTCATTATAGACTTGTTACAGAACCTTTTCAATCCACAGGTGATGCTTCTTTTAGACCAATTGCTTATTCTTCTTTTTAAGTTTTATTAGAACACTATTTTGCTTTTACTAGGAGAAAATATTCTACATCTGAAGGAGATATTTTATTTCAAATTCTTAATGATAGAAGACGTTTTGTTCAAATCGATCCTTCTTGTCCTTTCAATCTTGTAGTTTTAGGAGAACCTGATGGTTCGATAAAAGTTGCTGGAAAACATGGATTAGACTCTATTCCTAATTTTATGATAAAAAATATAGAGGGAAAAGAAAAACTTGAAGACTTAGCTGGAAAATTTGAAGATTATTTAAGAAGATAAACTAATAATCATTATCTATAATCCCAATTCTTTTGCAGCTTTTCCTTTTGGTTTTACAGCAGCTGGAGATTCACCACCATGCCAAGTACATTTAGGTTTTACTTGTAATGGAAATATTCTTTCAGAAGTATCATCTAAAATTAATGCTGAACCTTTCATTTTTGGAAGCATGTTAAAATATTTTTCAATTGCACCTGGTAAATAACTTTGCATCATACTGTTTAATGCTTCAATATCTCTTCTCGCAGTTAGTCTATGACTAATTACAATATCTGTTTGTGTTATTACATCTCTATGAATTTCTCCTGGCTGCTGTGTTGCTAAAATTAAACTTATTCCTGGTTGTCTTCCTTCTCTTAGAATATGAACTAAAGAATCTGTTGCTCCAGTTTTTCCTTCTTTAGGTAAGAAACTATGTGCTTCATCAATTAAAATCCAAACTAATGGCATTTCTTCTCCAATAGATTCTACATTTGATTCAAAATAAGAATGTCCTTTTTTAATATCTTCAATTTCTTCTTTTTTTCTTGCAATTACTCTTTCTTCCATTAATTTTTTACAAAGAATTCCTGTAACTAATGTTTTAACACTCCATTCTTTATATGCACTAATATCTAGAACAGAAACTTTACCACCAGATACTATGTCTCTTAATGATGTAGATTTTTCCGCAAAAATTCCCCAAGAAAGTGCATTTATGAATCTGTTTATTGTTGCTAATCTTACATTTTCTTCTATTTTTTTATTTGATTCAACTGCATTTATTATATCTTGAACAGAATATTCTTTTTTATTTTTTCTTACTTCTACTAATGAAGATTCAACTGCTACGCCTATTGCATTTGTTATTTTTACTTCAAATGCATTACACCAGTCTAGAGCAGAAAGTTCTGTTGGATTTATTGTAAAAGAATAATCTGTAGGAATTCCTTTTTCTTTGTAATTTTGGAAATGTCCTGCTGGTGTGTAAATTTTTATATCTAAAGATTTTTTTGGTAAATTCCATTGCTCTAATAAATCTTCATCTTTTACATTTGGAAATTTCATTGTCCAGAATATTCCCATTGTATCAATCATTAAAACTGCAATTTTATTTTTTACTTCTATTGGTAAATTAGCCATTTCTTCTGCTACTACGCCTAGAGAATATGATTTTCCAGAATTTGAACTTATAATTTCATTTGCGACGAAAGAATGTGTAATTGGAACTGTAAAATCATAAACTTCATCTATTCCTGATATTTTTGATTTTGTTTTAATTTTTTTATATGTTAATTTTTCAGAATTTTCTTTTTTACTTACTAATAAATCTCCTTCTTTCAAAAGCTTAGTTTCTTTCCATTTTAATTTGTCATTTTCTATGATTAAAAGTGGATGTTCTTCTGTTGTTTCTAAGTAAGTATTATCTTCTAGTGTTATTTTTATTAATTCTTCATTACCATGAACTTTATATTTTAATAATGCTGCATTTGAATATGAAAATTCTTTCGTATTTTTATTAAAAGTTAAAAGACTATCTTTGAGTTTATCAAAATCTTTTATTGACTTATATCCTTTATCTGTAAGAACTTGTGTATTCGGTGTGAAACATCCTCTTTTTCCAGAAACTAGAACAACATGTGTTCTTGCAACATCTAAATATATATTACTAGAAAGAGAAGTTGTATTTCCCATTTTAACATAATGTCTTCCTAGAAATACTGAACCTTGTGTTCCAAGCGCTTTTCTATCAGAATCTGATCTTCCTACAACTATTTCATACATTTTATTCCCCTTTTACTAAAGCAAGTATGTTTAGCTATAAAAGAATTATTATTTTAACAAGTTTTAAATATTACTTGATTTCATTTGAATTGTGGTAAAGAAAAAGAGTAAACCAGACTTAAAGGTCGAAAATAATTCTAAACTTAATAATAGATTATATATTATTCTAGCTGTTATTGTAATTGTTGTTATTCTAGCTATTTTAATTACTAAATTTTCTGGTAGTAGGGTTGAGAACGGTGATTCTGTTTCTGTTAATTATGCTGGAAAATTAGATGATGGGACAGTTTTTGATACAAACATTGAAGAAGTTGCTGTTGCTGCAGGTTTAACGAAAGATTCTTATGAAACTTTTACTTTTGTAACTGGAGATCAAAGTGTAATAGAAGGATTTGATAAAAATGTTTTAGGTATGAAAAAGGGAGCTAAGAAATCTTTTAAAGTTTCTGTTGATGAAGCTTATGGTCCTATTAAAGATGAACTTTATACTCCTGGATTAAATAGAACTTTGGTTCTTTTAAGATATTCCAATATGGATAGTAAACAGTTTTTAACTTTATTTAACCAAGAACCTACATTGGGATTAATTGTTAAAAATAATATGGTTCCTTGGAGCGTAAAAGTTGCAGATATAATGGGAACAAATATAAAAATTGAAAGTTTATTAAATGTTGGAGATCCAGTTAAAGCTTCAGGAGTTACTTGGGATTCTAGAGTTATTAAAGTTACGAATGATTCAATATTTATTAGACAGGATCCTAAAGTTGGAGATAGTATTTCTATTCCAACTGGTCAAGGAGTTTTAAGAGGTATTGTTACTTTAGTTAATGAAGAATCATTTGATGTGGATGCAAATCATCCTTTAGCTGGTAAAGAATTAAATTTTGAAGTTGAAGTTGTTGATATTCAGAAAGCTAAATCAGATTAAATTTTTTATAAATTCTATTTCTTCTTGATCTAATTTTAATTCTTCTTGTAGACTTTTACTTTTTAATAAACCTTGATAATTATTAAAATTTTTAAAAACTTCTTTAATTGAGATATGAGTATTAGAAGCTAACTTTTCAGATATTGATTTTCTTTTGAAATTTTTCATATTTAACTGCCATATTCTTAATGGTCTCATGGCTCTTTTGTAGGGTGTGAATTTTTTATTTATTTGTTTTTTAGCCAGAGAAACTCCAGATGTTAATAATATCATTTGATAAGCCATAAATCTCCAATATTGCCATCTTCTAATTCTTCCTTTAAAGACATCTGCTTTAGCAATTATATTATAAGCTTTTTCTAAATCTTCTTTATTTTCATATTCTAAAGGAGTATTTTCATCTAACCATAAATTAAGTTCATCTAAATCTACATCTGTGTTTTCTAAGGCTCTGTTTGCATTTATTGTTCTTTGCTTGAATACTTGATTTAGAATATGTGTTATTCCTATTTCAATTTCTCTTATATCATTTTGCGTTTGTAATTCTTTATTTATTATGTTTGCTTGTAAATCATTTATTGCTGCTCTTATGTCGCCGTTAGAATTACTAGAAATTTTTATTAATTGTTCTTCTGTAAATTTTATTGATTCTTTCTCACATATTTCTTTTAATTTTTTAGAAATGTCTTTTGTTTTTATTGGTAAGAATTCAATTAATTTTACTGCTTTTTTTATTTCTTTTATTTTTTCATTATGAATATCATTTGCTGTAATTACTATTGGAAAACTTGATGTTTTTATTAGATCAACTATTGCAGAAGCGCCACCTCTATCATCTTGACCAGATAGACAATCTACTTCATCTATAATTAATAATTTTTCTTTTTGGAATAAACTTTGCTGTTGCGATGCTGAACCTATAATTGAATTTATTTGTTCTTTTGTTCTGAAATCTGATGCATTTACTTCTATTGTTTCGTAATCTAATTCTTTAGCTATCAAATAAATAGAACTTGTTTTTCCAGTTCCAGTTGGACCAAATATTAAAGAATGTTTTTTATTTTTTATTAATTCTTTTAATAGATTTATTTCTTGTGGAATTTCTTCAGATTTTTGCGGTTTGTATTTTTCTAGGAAACTTTTCATTTTAAGTTATTCTTTTTAAGAAAATTTACTATGTTATTATTGAACTTATTATAAATCTCATTTACTTCTGGCCAAACAGCATTTAGTAAATCAATATGCATTTCTTTATCTAATATTGTTTTAAATTCATTTTCTCCATATAAATTTTCTACTACTCTTCTTGTTATTAATAAAACTGGAACATGAATTTTAAATTCAACTGAGTCTTCAGGATAAGTTTTTGCTATTAATTTTTCAACTTTATCTTTGTTGTCTTCTAGAAGAACGTGAATTAATTCATGAATTAATACAGAATTAGCTCTTTGTAAATGTAACTTTTTAATTGTTAATGGCTGAGATAAAGCTGTATATTTCATGTGTTTTACTACGTGACATTTTTTATTATCTTTAAATTTTAATTTTGCAACTTTTTCTATTTCAGATATTATTTTCTTTTCATCTTTTTTCCAAATTGCTTCAATTTCTTCTTTATAGAAAGACATTTCTTTTATTTGAGATTCAGTAAACTCTTTTTTAGACATCTCTGTAAGAAGATTGTCGTATATTGGTGAATAAATAAATTCTATTTTCATTTTAAACCTTTTTGAATACTATTTTTGAATCTCTTAAGTTGTTTTTATTTATTTCTAATATTGCGTACTTATTTTGTTCTGCTGCTCCAGGATTTATAACTTTTGTTTTATCTTTATAGCATATTCCTTGATATTCTTCTAAATGACCACATATTAATAAAGGAAATTCGTACTTTTCAACTATTTTTTCTACTGTTTTATAACCCACATGTTTTCCAGCATTAAAATTTTTAGCTTTTTCCGGTATTTTATCAAATTCACAATTGTATGGTGGTATGTGACTTAAGATTATTGTTTTCTCAATATTTTTTATAATTTTTGTGAATTTTTCGTAACTGTTTTTTAATTCTTTTTTATCTTCGATTGCTGAGAATGCTGGGAATCCTATTATTGTTATTCCATTAATTTTTACTTTTTTAAAATCTACTAGTTTAATATTCTTGTAATCTTTAGTTATCTTTAAGAACACGTTTAATTTTGAATTATATTCATTATTTCCTCTAACTGTATAAATTGGTTTTCCTAAAGAATTTAATTTTTCTAATGGTATTTTGGCTTTTGTTATTGCTTCTATCTTAATTTCTTCGTTTTTTTCTTTACCTAGCACTTTTCCAAGTTTATTTCCATAAGTTTTGAATAATTTACTTATTTCTCTCATATCTGCAAAATCGCCAGTACAAAGGACAGCATCAAATTTTTCTTTTGATAAACTGATTTCTAATTCTTTTGAGAATTGGCCACTGAAATCTCCAATTAATAAAAATTTCATATATTAAATAAAGAATTTAACTATTTAAGTTTACTTTTTTGCAATGAATGCTAATAGTGCTTCTAATTGAACATAGTCATCTGAGCCTTCTACTAGCCTAAACTCTATATCTCCACATCTTTCTATTATACTTAACTTTTTTTCATCATCGATGTGTAGGTTCATTACTTCTTTTTGTACTTGTTTTATTATATCTAAACCAGATAAACCTTGATTTATCATTAGATCTAGCAATAATTTTCTTGATTCTATGAATTTACCTTGTGAGGCTAATTCTACTATTTGGAAAGCTTCTTTTGATTCCACAGAAGTTACTAGATTTTTTATTGTTTCCTGATTTATTGATTTTGTTGTTGAGCTTAAAGATTGTAAAATATTTTGTAATTGTCTTACATCTCCACCACATTTTTCAAATAAAATTTTTATTGTTTCTTCATCAATTTCTAAACCCTCTTTTTTTGTAACTTCTTTTATTATCTCTTGTATTGCTTTTTCATTTAGTGGCTTAAACTTGAATATAGCACATCTGCTTTTTATTGGATCTATTATTTTGCTTGGAAAATTACAACTTAAAATAAACCTACAAGAATTTGCATATGTTTCCATTGTTCTTCTTAGTGCTTGCTGTGCTTCTCTTGTTAATGCATCTGCTTCATCTAAAAGAATTATTTTTGGTGAATCTGCTTGAATACCCATTGTTTTTGCAAAATCTTTTACTTGCACTCTTATTGTGTCAATACCCCTACTATCTGAGGCATTTAATTCTAGAAAATTATTTCTCCAATTATCTGCATGTAGTTTTTTGGCTATGATTAAAGCTGTTGTTGTTTTTCCAGTTCCAGCTGGTCCTGAAAATAATAAGTGGGGAACATTTTTTGTTTCTACTAATGATTTTATTCTATCAATTGTTTCTTTTTGACCTTTAACTTCTTCGAATGATAAGGGTCGATATTTCTCGCTCCATATATGTGAATACATAGAATATCTGACGGTTGAATATTTATAAACTTAATTGCTCTAGAATGTGCTTTTTATAAATTGTAAAATTCTTTTATTGGTATTTCTTTATCTGTGTTTTTATGACAATACTTGGGATTTCTTCTTATTTTAACTATTAAAAAATCATATCCTTTTTCTTTTGCTCTTAAACCTTTACTTATTACGCTTCCAGGATTTAACTCAAATGCTTTTATTATTCTTTTTTTGAAATCAATTATTATTGCATCTGGAACATAATTGTGGGTTGTGATTACAGTTATATTATCATTTTTTATTTTATTTGCTGTCTTTTCCACTATTTTGTTATGCCTCTTATCTTTCGTCCATTTTTTATTTTTATTCCAAGGTATTCTTCCTATACCCGCTAAACTTATTTTCTTTCTTACTTCTAACCTTTTTGCAGGATTTAGGTTTCCCAATCTACTATTTGCTATTTTTTCTAGTGCCCTCTTATCGTGAATCTTTGAATGTCCTGCATATACATATCTGTTTCTAAAATATTTTCCACACTTCTTACAAGAGACTCTTTTTTCTTTATAATAGAATTTATTTTTCATAATAAATCTTGTTGTTTTTTCTTTAAATAGGCTCACTCTTAAATTCCGTAGATCTTTCGCTTTTTAGAATATAATTTTAGCTTAAATCCTCTCTTAGTTTTCTAAGTTCATTTAATGATTCAATTGCCATTTTTTCAGCTTTTTCTAAAGTTTCTTTTAAATTTCTTTGATTAGAACTTATGTTTGATTCTGCTTTCAATATTTCTTCTTTTACTTCTTCAAATTTTGAAGCTACTTTTTGAAATTCTGATGTTTGCACATTTATAATTTATCTCTTTATTTTATTAAGTTTGTGTTATTTTTCCTTAAGTAAGCTTTATAAATTTTAGATTAGGGCTTTAGTTGATGTATAACTTTAAAGAAGTTGAAGATAAGGCAGCTGAAGTTTGGAAGCATAATGAAAAAGATATTAAAAAGTCTTTAGATTATGATTCTAAGAAGAAATTATTTTCTTTTCTAGAAGGACCTCCTACTGCAAATGCTCCTCCTGCTTTACATCATGTAGAAATGAGAGTTTTCAAAGATTTATTTTGTAGATTCAAATACATGCAAGGCCATACTGTTCCTAGAAAAGGCGGTTGGGATTGTCATGGTTTACCTGTAGAAGTTCAAATTGAAAAAAAATTAAAACTAAATTCTAAAAAAGATATTTTGAATTATGGTATTGCAGAATTTAATCAGCAATGTAAAGAAAGTGTTTTTTCTTACATAAATGATTGGAATAAATTTACTGAGAAATTAGCTTATTGGATTGATTTAGAAAAACCTTATGTTACTTTAGAGAATAATTATATAGAAAGTGTTTGGTGGTCATTAAAAGAATTACATAAAAAAAATTTATTATATGAAGGTCATAAAGTTGTTCCACTTTGTCCAAGATGTGAAACACCCCTAAGTAGTCATGAGGTTGCCTTAGGATACAAAGATGTTCATGATCCTTCTATTTTTGTAAAATTTAAATTAAAACAACATGCTAATAGATATTTTTTAGTATTTACAACTACTCCTTGGACATTATTTAGTAATGTTGCTTTAGCTCTTAAAGAAAAAGCTGATTATGTCATTGTTAAAGATGGAAACATAGAATATATTTTAGCTGAAAACTTAGTATCTAAACATTTTGAAAATGCTAAAATAATTGAAAAATTTAAAGGTAAAAATTTAGTTGGTTTAGATTATGAACCTTTATTTGATAATTTTAAAGACACTCAAAATGCTTTTAGGGTTGTTGCTGGAGATTTTGTTTCTGTAGATGATGGAACTGGAATAGTTCATATTGCTCCTGCTTTTGGTGAAGATGATTACAATGTTGCTAGAGCTAATGATTTAGCTTTTATTCAACCTGTAAATACCCAAGGTAAATTTACTGGTGAAGTTAAACAATTTGAAGGTAAATTTGTAAAATCTTGTGATGAAGAAATTATAGAATCATTAGATGCTAAGAACTTATTATTTAAAAAAGAAAAATTAATGCATAGTTATCCTCATTGCTGGAGATGTAATACTCCTTTACTTTATTATGCAATGAAATCTTGGTTTATTGCTGTAAGTAAATTTAAAGATAAATTATTAGAAAATAATAAAAAAATAAATTGGTTTCCTGAAACAATTAAAGAAGGAAGATTTGGCGACTGGTTAAATAATGTTAAAGATTGGGCATTAAGCAGAACTAAATTTTGGGGAACACCTTTACCAATTTGGAGATGTAATTGTGGAACTGATACTGTAATTGGAAGTGTAAAAGAACTTAGAGAAAAAGGAATTAATGTTCCACATGATTTAGATTTACATAAACCATTAATGGATACTATTAAAGTTAAATGTGATAAGTGTGGTAAAGAAGCTACAAGAGTTTTAGATGTAATTGATTGCTGGTATGATTCTGGTGCTGCGACATTTGCACAATGGCATTATCCATTTGAAAATCAAGAAATGTTTGAAAAAGCATTTCCTTATGATTTCATAGCTGAAGCTATAGATCAGACAAGAGGATGGTTTTATACATTACATGTTTTAGGAACAATTTTATTTGATAATTTAGCTTACAAAAATGTTGTTTGTGCAGGACACTTACTTGATGAAAAAGGAGAAAAGATGAGTAAGAGTAAAGGAAATGTGCTTAATCCTTGGGAAGTATTTGATAAAGTTGGTGTTGATGCTGTAAGATTACAAATGTGTTCTTTAGATCCAGGAGATTCAAAAAGATTTGGTGTAAATTTAATTGGTGAACAAATTACTCCTTTCTTAAATATAATTTGGAATTGTTCTGTTGTATTAAATAATTTAAAAAATAAAGAAAAGACTAAATTAGAAATCGAAGATGAATGGTTAATCTCCAAAGTTAATACTTTAATTAAAGAATCTACTAGTGAATTAGAGAACCATAGATATAATAAATTTTTAGCTTTAGTTCAGAATTTTGTTAATGAAGATTTGTCTAGGGGATATATTAAATTTGTAAGAGATAGAATAAGTGATAATGATGGAAATGTTGGTTATACTTTGAATTATGTATTTAATATTTTAATAAGACTATTAGCTCCTATGGCTCCATACTTAACTGAATATTTCTATCAAACTTTAGATGTAAATAAAGATAGTTCTTTAGTTCATTTTAGTCCATGGCCTAGTTTTGATAAAAGTTTAGTTAAGAAAGATTTAGAAAGTTCAATGGACGATGTTAAAGTTGTAATACAAGGAATACTTTTTGCTAGAGATAAAGAGAAAATGAGTGTTAGATGGCCTTTGAATAAAGCCATTGTTTATTTACATAAAGATCATAAAAAAGTTAAAGATTCAATAAATAATTTGAAAGATTTAATTTTACAACAAGTTAATGTTAAAAGTTTAAATGTTTTAGTTACAGAAAAAACTTTAGATGAAGAATTACAAGGACATGTATTTAATTTTGGGCATATTGTTTTAGATTTACATATGACTAAAGAATTAGAAGAAGAAGGATTTGCTAGAGAAATTATGAGAAGAATACAATCATTAAGAAAAGAAGCTGGATTACAAAAACAAGATAAAATTGATTTAGCTGTTGAATTAGATGTTGATCTTAAAAAATGGAAAGATGTAATCTCCGATAGATGCGGTTGTCATACTTTATTTTTTGAACCTTTGAAAAAAGAATATGAACATAAATCTGAAGGTGAAATTAAAGCTAAAAAGTTTGTTATTGGATTGAATGTTTTCAATTAATGTTTTTTACTTACGATATATTTATATTCATCTTTTAGATTTTAATTATAATGGAAAAACCTGAATTAAGAAGACAAGAAGAATGGGTTCCTTTAACTAAAGAACAATTTAGAGAACGTTTCTTCGAACGTTTTTATGATCCTTCTTTTGAAAATGTTAAACACGAATTAGAAAAAGTTTTTGAAACTGCTTGGGATGGTTATATTAATTATCGTAAATCACCAAAATTAAAAATTGTAGGTCAAGGTTTTGCTGATCCCAATTTTAAACTTCCTGTTGAATGGCTTGAAACACGTGCAAAAATGTTAGAAGCAGAGAAGAAACAAAAAGATCCTAAATCTCCCTCTAGAATACTTATAATAAATGGATCAACTAGAAGTGAGCATACTTGTCCAGGCGAAATTTCTAAAACAAGAAGACTTGCACAACATGCACAAAAAATAATAAATTCTCTTCCTGGGTTTGAAGTTGATTTTTTAGATATATCTACAGTTTCTGATGAACCGTATAAAATAATTTATCCTTGTAAAGGTTGTGTGTCTACAGCTCAGCCTCTTTGTCATTGGCCTTGTTCTTGCTATCCTAATCATGCAATTGGCCAAGTAAATGATTGGATGAATGAAATTTATGTTAAATGGGTTGCAGCACATGGAATTATGATTCTTTGTCCAGTACATTGGTATCAAGCACCTGCAAGTTTGAAACTTATGATTGATAGATTAGTTTGCGCTGACGGGGGTAATACTGATCCTACAACAACAAATGGAAAAGATCCTTTAAAAGCGAAAGAATTAGAACTTAAAGGTTGGAATTATCCTAAACATCTTGCTGGACGTGCTTTTTCAGTAGTTGTACATGGTGATGCTGCTGGACCTGAAAATTTGAAGAGGATGCTTGTTGACTGGTTAATGGATATGAAATTAATTCCTGCTGGTAAAACTGCACAAATTGATACTTGGATTGGATGGTATCAACCTTATGCTACTAGTCATCAAGATTTAGATAAAGACGCTGAAATTTTTACTGAAATAGAAAATGCTGCTTTATCTCTTGCAAATATGATTAAACAAATACGTTCAGGAAAATATCAAGCTCCTGATGAAGGCTTACATGATCCAAGAGAAAAATAAATTTTTTCATTTTAGCTTTTGTAATTGTTGTACTATTTTGAATTAATTTTATTCCTTATTAGTAGTCCTTATATTTAAATAAGCTTTATAAAGCTTTTCTTCACATCTTTATAAAGGGTATAAAGTTTTGAGGGGGAATTATAATATGGTAAAGAAAGAATTAAAAATTGTTAATATTGTTGCGAGCACAAGTTTGGAACATGATATTCCTTTAATTAAGTTAGCTGAAAAATTACCAAATACAGAATATAATCCAGAACAATTTCCTGGTTTAGTAATGAGAATTAAAGAACCAAAAACTTCTGCATTAATTTTTGGAAGTGGAAATGTTGTTTGTACTGGTGCTAGAAGTATGTTGAAATTAAGAGAGAGTATTAAACAAATTATTAAAAATGTTGAAAAAATTGGAATTAAGATTACTGCTACTCCTAAAGTAACTGTACAAAATATGGTTGCTTCTGGTGAGATTGGTATGGATCTAAATCTGAACATGTTAGCTATGGAATTAGAAAACACAGAATATGAACCAGAACAATTTCCAGGATTAGTTTACAAATTAAGCGGAACTAGAGCTACATTCTTATTATTTAGTAATGGTAAGATTGTTTGTACTGGAACTAGAAGTGAATCAAAATTAAAAGAAGCTTTAGATTTGTTAATTGATAATTTACAAAAATTAAAGAAAAAATGAATTTTATTGAAGTTGCTACACTAGATGAACTTAGAGAAACTAAGAGAAAGAAAATCGAAGTTCAAGGTGAGCACATTGTTTTATTTTATTTGTCTGGTGAAGTTTTTGCTGTAAATAGTGTTTGTCCTCATTCTGGTGGTCCTTTAGAAGAAGGACAATTAGATGATGAAGAAATTATTTGTCCTTGGCATTCTTATATTTTTAATATTAAAGATGGGAACTGTTTAAATTATCCTGGTTGCAGAATTAGAAAATATGAAGTTAAATTTGATGGTGAGAAAGTTTTATTGAGAGTTTAAATATAAAACTTTAAATATTAAAAAGAAACTAAATAAGTATGGGTTTTTTTGGAAACTTATTTGGGAAGAAAAGAGAAGAATTACAAGATACTTTTTTAGATGTTGTAAAAATTCTTAATTATATTGCAAAGTTGAAAAAGAAGCGTAAATCTCGTTATCCAGGTATTCCTGTTAATCTTACCATTAAAGAAGCAGAAGTATTTGTTTCTGTTTCCCCTAAATCTCAAGGATACTATGTTTCAAGACATTTTTCAGCTCTTGGTTTTAAACCAAAATACAAATACGAAGGTAATATTTCTTTTTCTTTCGATATAAATAAAGTACAAAATTTATCTAAAAATAAAAATATAGATATGGCCCTGTTTTTACTAGAAGGTGTTTTTATTATTGATAACGGAACTACTTTTAGTCTTAAATATGTCCCTACGCCTATTTTGGATAAAATTACTGGTAATAGTGCTATGCTTACACTTAGTTTTTCTATTAAATTTGAAGATGAATGGGGTCCCGCAATTGTTCTTCAAGAATTATTATCTAAAACGCTAAAACTCCAATCAACTTTGTGATATTTATATTTAGTTAATTCATCTTTTGTAATTCTTTCATTAAATAGTAATAAATGCTTATAAATTCTGAAATTATATTTTTGAGAATAATATACCTTTTAAAGAACGTTATTTTTATTATAAAGAGAAAAAGATGGATCCAAACCAACAAATAGAAACTTTCAAAGAATTTATAGAACTACATTACAAAAGTGAACTATATTCTTTAATTCAAGAAGGAAGAAAATCTTTAATTGTTTCTTTTCAAGATTTAGTTAATTTTAATCATGAATTAGCTGATGATTTACTAGATAATCCTGAGGAAACTATAAGAGTAGCTGAAGTTTCTTTAGAACAATTTGATTTACCTGCAGAAGCAAAAGGTATTCTTGTTAGATTTAAAAATTTACCAGAAACTCAGAAAATTAAAATAAGTGATGTTAGAAGTGTACATTTAGGAAGATTTTTACATGTAGAAGGAGTTGTTAGACAAGCTTCTGATGTAAGACCACAAGTTACTAGTGCTAAATTTGAATGTGCAGGTTGTGGAAATACAATTTCTATTTTACAAATTGATACTAAATTTAAAGAGCCAACTAGATGTACTTGCGGTTGGAGGGGAAAATTTAGATTATTAAGTAAAGATCTTATTGATGTTCAACATTTGAAAATTGAAGAATCTTCTGAAAGTTTAGAAGGTGGAGAACAAGCTAAAAGATTAAGTGTTTTTCTTAAAGAAGATTTAGTAGAACCTAAAATGGAGAGAAGAACTACTCCAGGTACTAAAGTCAGAATATTTGGTATTGTTAAAGAAGTTCCTATTCAATTAAAAACTGGAGCACAGTCTACTAGATATGATTTAATTTTAGAAGCAAATAATATTGAACCTACACAAGAAGATTTTTCAGATTTAGTTTTAACAAAAGAAGATGAAGAGAAAATTAAAGTTTTTTCTAGAGATGAAAAAGTTGCTGAGAAATTAGTTCAAGCTATTGCTCCTAGTATTTATGGTCATGATAAAATAAAAGAAGCTTTAGTATTGCAATTATTTGGTGGTGTTAGAAGACAAAAACCAGATGGTACTGCAACTAGAGGAGATATTCATGTTTTATTAATTGGAGATCCAGGATCTGGTAAATCTGTTATTTTACAATTTATGAGTAAGGCTGCTCCTAAAGCTCGTTTCGTGAGCGGAAAAGGAGCTTCTTTAGACTATAATGAACCTTTATTGATTAAGAAAAATGGTATTTTGCAAATATCTAAAATTGGTGAATTAGTTGATTTAAAATGTAATAATCTTGATGAAAAGTTTGTAGATTTAAAAGAAAACATGGAAGCTTTATCATTGAATTTAAATAATAAAAAATTAGAATGGAAATTAATTAATTCTGTATATAGACATAAGGTTTTAGATAAATTACTTAAATTTACTTTAGAATCTGGAAGACAAATAACTGTGACAAAAGACCACAGTATCTTTATTTTAGAAAATGGTAAAGTTATAACTAAAGATGCTAGAGAATTAAAAATAAAAGATTGTGTTGTTATTCCCTCTAATATTTCAAATTTGAATTTTGAATCTAATTTAACTCCTGAACTAGCTAGATTAATTGGATATTATATTGCTGAAGGACATATGAGAAATAAAGATGGTTCTTATAAAATAGAGTTTACTCTAAATAAAACAGAAGAGAATATTATAAATGATATTAAAATTATTTCTAAAACTTTTCTTAATAGTGAAGCTAAATCTTATCCTCATGGAGAAAATGGTTCGAGAGTAATAATTTATGGGAAAGAAGCTTATTTTAAATTTGCACGTTTATTGCCAGATGTTGTTGGTAGAGATGCATTAACTAAAAGAATACCTATCTTGATTTTAAATTCTAGTTCTGAAATTAGACAGCAGTTTATTAAAGGATATATTGCTGGAGATGCGGGTGTAACTAAATCTAGAGAACTTATGTCTGATTTACTATATTTATATTTAGAAGAATCTGTTATAGCTTCTTGTAATTCTAGAATTGAAGAAGGAGAAGTTGAAATAAAAGGCAGGAAAATAAAAATGAGTGGTTATAGATACGATTTGAAAGCACCTCATCCAAAAAAGAAATTTAAAAATAGATATACTAATCCTCCTTTTGAAAGTTTAAATAAATTATTAAATAATTATTTTTTCAAAGCTAAAATATCTAAGGATTATACTAGGGCTAATTATTCTAGAATCGGAAATAAACAATTTTTTCAAAGATTAAACTTTATTAATGATAATATTATATCTTCTGGTTCTGAATTAAGAAACGTCTTTGGTGAATCTGTTTTAGAATACTTTAAAGATAATGATAAGATTTTTAGTAAAATTAAAGCTGGTAGACAATGTATGATTGCATTATCTGATTATGGTAAACAATTAATGGAAGAATTACTAGAATTTAAAACTTTAATGAATGGCGATTTAGGTTTTGTTAGGATTAAAAAAATAGAAGAAGTTGATTCAAGTTCACCTTATGTTTATGATATCTCTGTTCCTGGTAATGAAAATTTTGTTGGTGGATTCGGAGGTGTTGTTTGTCATAATTCAGGTGCCGGGCTTACAGCTGCAGTTGTTAAAGATGAATTTTTAAAAGGTTGGAGTTTAGAAGCTGGAGCTTTACCTTTAGCAAATAAAGGATTATGTGTTGTTGATGAGCTTGATAAAATTGACAAAGATGATACTGCTGCTTTGCACTCTGCTATGGAACAACAAATTATTCCTATTAGTAAAGCTAACATACAAGCGACTTTGACAGCAGAAACAACTTTACTTGCTGCTGCTAATCCTAAATTTGGCAGGTTTGATCCTTACACTCCTATTGCTTCTCAGATTGAATTACCAAGTACTTTGATTAATAGATTTGATTTGATTTTTCCAGTTAGAGATGTTCCTAGTAAAGAAAGAGATGAAAGAATTGCTTTACATGTTTTAGAATCTGTTGCAAATGATAGTATTTATGATACAGAAGTTAATGTTGAATTTTTAAGAAAATATATTGCTTATGCAAAAAAATATGTTGATCCTAAATTAAGCAAAGCTGCAATAAATGAAATTAAAACTTTTTATGTTCAACTTAGAAATTCTGGAAAAGCAGATGATGCAGGTGTTAAACCAATTCCTATTTCTGCTAGACAACTAGAAGGTTTAATTAGACTTAGTACTGCTTCTGCTAAATTAAGATTAGATAATAATATTACTAAAGAAGATGCTAGAAAGGCAATTGATTTATTACAATATTGTTTGATGCAAGTTGGTTTTGATCCTGAAACTGGACAAATTGATATTGATAGGATGAGCACTGGAATTAGTTCTTCTACTAGAAGCAAGATCATTTCTATAAAGGAGATTATATATAATCTACAAGCGAAAGGTATTAAAGAGATTCCTGTAGAAGACATAATTGGAGCTGCAGCAGCTAAAGGCATAGATGAAAGCGCTGTTGAGGAAGCTATTAATCAACTTAAAAAATCTGGTGATATATTTGAACCAAAGAGAAATTTTATTTCAAAGGTAGGTTAAAATGGAAATACAACAAAGAAATACAGCTTACAAAGTTTGGATTGCTAATTTACTTAAAGGATCTTATGTAAAAGGATTAGGTGAATTTGAAAGCGGCTATGTTGAGGTTAAAAATAATCGTGTTTCTAGAGTTAATTTAGTTGGCAGTGTTATTGATAGATTTGAAGGAAATAATTTTTTATCTTTAAGTTTAGATGATGGTTCTGGTGTTATTGCTTTGAGAAGCTGGAATGAAGATGTAAATATTTTTTCAGGTGTGGAAATTGGTGATTTAATTTTGGTTATTGGAAAATTAAAAGAATATTCTGGCAGGGCATATATTACTCCTGAAATTGTTAAAAAACTAGATAATCCTTTATGGTTAAAAGTTAGAAAATTAGAATTACTTAAAGAATATGGTGAAATTGAAAGAGTAGAAGCTACACAAATGAATACTGTTTCTAGTATTCAAGATGAGGAACCAGTTATGCATGTTGTTGAAGAAAAAATGAGCAGTTCTTCTTCTAATTCAAGAGAAGTTGTACTTAGTTTAATAGAAAATTTAGATGGTGGAACTGGAGCCGATATTGATATTGTTTTAGATAAAAGCGGCTTAGGTGAAGATGGAAGAAAATTAATTCTTGAGTTAATTAAAGAAGGAGAAGTTTTTGAATTACAAGTTGGAAAATTAAGAGTTATGGGATAAAAACCTTTAAATAACTTTCTTGATTTTTAATACTATGAAAACATATGAACAGATGCTTGATGAAGGTATAAAATTAATACCTAAAGAATTTATTGTTACAAGTAGATTTGAAATTCCTAAAGCTAAAGGACATATTCAAGGTAATAAAACTGTTATAATTAATTTTGCTCAAATAATTGGAGATTTAAGAAGAGAAAAAGATCATTTCTTAAAATATTTATTAAAAGAATTAGCTACACCTGGTATTTTTGATGGACCAAGATTAGTTTTAGGTAGAAAAGTAAGTGCTTCTTTTATTAATGATAAAATAAAAGTTTATACAGAAACTTTTGTACTTTGTAATGAATGCGGAAAACCAGATACACAAATTGTTAAAAAAGATGATGGTTCTTATTTGAAATGCGGTGCTTGCGGTGCACAAAGAAAAATTAAGATTTGAATATGGTAAATAAAAATCCTAGGCATGCTGAATATTATGAAGCTATTTTACAAATAAGACCTAAAAATAAAGAAGTTTTAGAATTTGCTCTTGGACTTATAGGTACTAGAGAAAAAATTACTATTTCCAAAGTTAAAGAATCTAAACATGGATTTGATGTTTATCTTTCAGATCAAAGATTTGCTAGAGGAACTTTAGCACAACAATTAAGAAAGAAATTTAAAAATTCTAAAGTTGTTGTAACTAAAACTTTATATGGTGTAGATAGAATGAGTAGTAGACTTATTTATAGAGCTGCTATTTCTTTTAGACTGGATGAAGTTAAAGAATAAACTTAAATATTAAATTTCTTTCCTTTTTACATGGAAGAAATAGAAGTAAAGATTCTTGAAATAAATAAAGAAGATATTATTAGAAGATTAGAAAACTTAGGTGCAAAAGAAGTTTTTAAAGGTTCTATGAATTCAATATATTTTGACACAAAAGATAATAGATTAAAAAATAATAAAATGGTATTAAGAATAAGAGAAAAAGGAATTAAAAATTTTATAACTCTTAAAGTAAAAAAAGAAGATGAAGAAGTAAAACTTAATGATGAGTTTGAAATAGAAATAAGTAATTTTGCTATAACAAAAGAGATATTAAATAGATTAGAATTAATTGAAACTATTAGTGATATTAGAAAAAGAACGTCTTATAAAATTAAAAATTCATTAGTTGAAATTGATGAATATGAAGAACCAAAAATACCGACATTTCTTGAAGTAGAATCTCCAAATAAAGATGAATTAAAAGAAATTGTAGAATTATTAGGCTTTACTATGAAGGATACAAAAAATTGGGGCGGTAATAGACTTTTACAATTTTACAATCAACGTTTTCAATAAATACCTTTAAATATCCTTTTCTTTTGACTTTTATATGGCTGATGAATTTGATAAGAAAGATGAAACTTCTCAAGATAGTGAAGACTTTGGAGATGAGTCATCTGGAGAAAATCAAGGTTCAGAAGAATTTATTGGAAGAGTAAAAGTACCAAGAGGAAAACAAACTTTAGGAATTCTTGAGCAGAGACTTGGTGGAAGTAGAATGAGAGTTAGATGTATGGATGGTAAAATTAGAATTTGCAGAGTTCCTGGAAGATTAAAAAGAAAATTATGGGTCAGAGAAGGAGATGTTCTTTTAATTGAACCTTGGCAATTAAATCAAGATGATAAAGGCGATGTTATTTACAAGTATAAATCTAATCAAGTTAGCTGGTTAAAGAAAAACGGTCATTTAAAAAATATGGAAACTGTTGAAGAATTTTAATTAGTTTTATAAGTTCTTTTATTAATTTAATATTATGGTTACAAGAGAAAAATTTAAAGTTTATAAAAATGTTTTTGATGAGAGAACTTTAAGAATATTATTTAAATTAGAAAGTGAAGGTTATATTGAAGATTTGAGAAGTCCTATTTCTATTGGTAAAGAGAGTAATATTTTTAGTGCCGTTAATAAAAGCGGAGATCATTTAATTATAAAAATTTATAGAGTTAATAATGCAGATTTTAAAAAAATGTATAGGTATGTTTCTGCTGATACAAGATTTGAGGGCCTAAGTAATCAAAGAAGAAAAGTTATTCAGGCTTGGGCTCAAAGAGAATATAGAAATCTATTAGTTGCGAGAGAAGCTGGTGCTAGAGTTCCTTTGCCTTATGTTGTAAAAGAGAATGTTTTAGTTATGGAGTTAATTGGAGATCATGAAAATGCTGCACCTAGGTTAAAAGATAAAGCTCCTAAAGATTTAAAAGAATATTATAAAGATCTTATGAAAAATATTAAGATTTTGTATAAGGCTGGATTTGTTCATGGAGATTTAAGTGAGTTTAATATTCTAAATCATAATGAAAAAGCTTACTTAATTGACTTAAGCCATGGGACAAAACTTGATACTGATTTGGCTTTTGAACTACTAGAAAGAGATTTAAATAATGTGGTTAGATTCTTTAATAAAAAAGGTTTAAAATTAAATGTTGAAGATTTACTTAAGGAGATAAAATCGAAATGAAATTTAATTATGCTGTTAAAGTTCCAAAAGATAGGATTGCAATTTTAGTTGGAACTAAAGGCAGTATTAAAAATAGAATACAAAAAGAATTAAATGTAAAATTAGTAATTGATTCTGAAGAAGGAGATGTTGATATTGAGGGTGAAGATAGTTTAAATTTACTAACTGCGCAGAACATTGTTAGAGCAATTGGAAGAGGATTTAATCCTGAAATTGCTTTTGATTTATTAAATGAAAATAATCATTTTGAATCTTTAGATATAGAAGAATATGTTGGTGATTCTAAAAGTAAATTAACAAGAATTAGAGCAAGAGTTATTGGTGAAGGCGGAACAGCTAGAAAAACAATTGAAGATTTAACTTGTACTTCTGTTTCTGTTTATGGAAAAACGATTTCTATTATTGGAGACTATGAAGGTGTTAGTTTAGCAAGAAGAGCTTTTGAAAGTTTATTGAATGGAAGCAGACATTCTACAGTTTATTCCATGCTTGAAAAACAAAGAAAAAAGTTAAAGATGAGATTATGAAACAACTAAAAACTAAGAAAGACATATTTGAAATTATTAAACAGGATAAATGGATGATAGAGGTCCTTAGAATTGTTAAAGAATTAGATTTACTTGATTGGTATATAGGTGCTGGATTTGTACGAAATAAAATTTGGGATTATCTTCATAATTATAAATTTAGAACTCCATTAAATGATATTGATATTATTTATTTTGATAAAGAAAATATTGATGAGAAATATGAAAAAGAGTATGAAGAGAAATTAAAATTAATTGATTCTAAGATAAATTGGAGTGTTACTAATCAAGCTAGAATGTGGAAAATTAATGGACATCAAATTTACCATTCTTCTGAGGAAGCTTTATCTTATTGGCCTGAAACTGCAACTTGCGTTGGTCTGAGAATAGATAAAAATAATAAACTTCTTTTGATTTCACCACATGGGATTAATGATTTATTAAATTTAACAATTAGGTTTAATACTCTTTCTAATAAGGCCTCTTATAAATCTCGATTAAAAGAAAAACAATGGAAAAATAAGTGGCCAAAATTAAAAATTTTTCTTCTTTAACTTTTTTAAATATGACTCTTTTTGAGAGGAAAAATATATAAATCAAATTAAACTAAATTCTTTGATGAAAAAGAGTAAAATAATTTTATTGATATTTATTTCTATTTTTTTATTATCTATTAATTTAGCCTTTGCTAATCATTTAGGTCAATCACATAGGTGTACTTCTAGTTCTGATTGTACTCAATTTGAATATTGTGGTTATAATCGTGATGTCGCTAATTATCAAGCTTGTTTACAAAAAATTGCTAATTACAGGCCTTGTAATCCAACAATTTTAGACCAATGTTTAGTTGGTCCTTATATTGGTGAAAATGGAAGGCCTTTAACAAGCGTTTGTACAAATGTAAGCCAAGGAACAATTTTTCCAAGTATAGGTAATACCCCTGTCTCTGCTGGTTACTATTGTTTACCAAGAATTAGATCTTATTCAGTTACTAATCAACCATCAAGCATTGCGAGCCAAGTAATTAAGTGTTACAATAGTGATCAATGTGAAAGGGGCGGTATATGTTCTCCTTATTGGAGTAGTATAGTTCAAAACCCTACTATTTGTTTGTTAAGCAATATTAGAGATAATGAATATGGTTGTTATTATAATTTCCAATGTAGTTCTGAAATATGTAATGGTGCAAGTACAACTCAACCTGTTAGATTGGGTACATGCGGAAGTAGAACAAAACCAACAGTCGATATTACTGCAGCTTCAACTACAAGTTTTCCAGAACAAAGGTTAATTACTGTAACAAGTCAACAACCAGTTACTATTAGTTGGACTGTTACTAGTGCAAGTTCTTGTACTTCGCGTAGTACTCCACAAAACATTTGGAGTGGACCAAGATCACATACTTCTGGTGGTATGACTAATTTTAATAATTTAAGAGAAACTACTCTTTTCCAAATAAATTGTACTAATCAATTTGGCAGCACTGTTAGAGTTGTTCAAGTAAGAGTTATAGATCCTCCAGTTTTAGATTCTTTTATGGCTCAACCTTCTGCTCTTAGCCCAGGACAAAGTTCAATGTTAACTTGGAACGTTCCTGCTTCTCCTGGATTAAACTGTGTTGGTACTAATGGTATGTTTTCAACTAACAATTTAAATTGGGCAGGAACAAAACCTGTTGCTGGAAGTTTTGCTGTGACTCCTACTTCAACAACAACATTTACTTTAGCTTGTTCTAATCCTGTAGGTAGTACTTCAAAAAATGTTGTTTTACAAATTAATTTACCAAATGCTCCAACTTTAAATTTTGTTAGTTCTTCTTTATCTATAAATAGAGGACAATCTGCTGACTTAAGATGGACTTCTACAAATGCAAACTCTTGTACTGCTAGTGTTCTTTCTGGTGATACAAATATTGTTTGGGCTGGAAATAGACTTTTGAATAGTAATCTTTTCCCCGTTACGCCTACAGTTACTACAACTTTAAGATTAACTTGTACTGGTTCTGGTGGTAGCATAAGTAGAGATTTAACAATTAATGTAAATCAACCTCCAGACTTAAGTTCTTTTATTGCTGATAGAACTACAATTAATAGGGGACAAAGGGTTTTATTTACTTGGAATAATATACAAGCAACTTCTTGTACTGGTTCTGGTCCTGTTGGAGTAAATGCAATTTCAAATGGCGGGGCTACTTGGAATCAACCTCAAGGACTATCAAATAGGGCTTATTTTAGTCCACAAGGAACTTCTACTTTCACATTAACTTGTAGAAATTCTGCTGGAACTTCAACTAAAAGTATTATAATTAATGTAAATAATCCAACTTTTACTTCAATTAGTTTAACTGCAAATCCAATAATTATTCCTCCAGGTGGAAGTTCAAATTTAGTTTGGAATACTAATGGATTTACTTCTTGTAGAGGATCAGGTGCTGGTGATATGGGAACAACTAATACTGCTTGGGATGCTGCAAGACCTACTTCAGGAAATTTTGTTGTTTATCCTTCTAGAACTACAAATTATAGACTTACTTGTACTACCAGCGCTGGTACTACTTCATTTAGAGAAGTTACTTTAACTATGATGGCAAGACCTTCAATAAATTATTTCACATTTACTAGAACTAACCCATTCTGGCAAAGCACTAGAGCTGGTAATTTAGCCTGGTCTACAGAAAATATGAGGTCTTGTAGATTAAGTGGTGGAAACTTTGGATCTGGGGGAATAGAAGTAGGTTTGGGACAAAACGGAGAAGTTACAAATACTTATGTTTCAGGACCTGCTACAACTGAATATACTTTAACTTGTATTTCAGATTATGAACCTTCTACAACTACTAGATTTGTAACCCTGGGTGCGCCCGCAGTTTAGTAAGTTTTATATATTTTTTAATTTAAATTATTTTTATGAATTGGAATAATTTTTGGATTAATTATTTAAAATATTTTTCAATATTCTTAATATTGGCTAGTTTATTTGGAGCTGTTTTTTTGACATTTGATCCTTTTTATTATATGGAGGGACAATTAGCTTTACGTTATTATGGAACTACTATTTTACCTGAACAAGCAGTTGCACCATTTCAATTTGTTTTATTTTTATATTCAATAACTAGTATCTCTATTGCAATTATGCAATATATTATAATAACAAAATGGTTTCCTACAAAAAATAAATGGGCTTATTATTCTATATTTATTTCTTTTTTAGTTTGGTTTGTATTATGTTTTATATTTCAAATTTACCATGGAAATTATTTTTATATTAAAGCAGCTGTAATTCCATTTTTTATTTTGTTTTTACCTATTTTATTTATCAGAAGATATTTTAATTAGTTATTAGATAGACTTATAATTATTTCTGTAGTTTTTGTATTTATGAATAATAATTTAGATTTACAAACTAAAAGTGCTGAAGAAGAACAAACTTTTGGTGAAAAATTATGGAGACATGTTGTTGATAGCACAGCAATGCTTACTTTTTCTAATGTCCCATTTACTGCTTTAGATTTATTTTGGAATAAGATGGGTAATGAAGTTGCACAAGGAACTAGAGCTTATGTTATTGGTAGTGTTTATGGTGGACTAGGCTTTTTAATTGCAGGTGGAAGAAGATTTTCTGAAAGAAAATTTGGAATTACAGATCAAACTAATGAAGGTATTAGATCTATTCATGATGTCTCAGTTCTTCTTGGTGTGAATCTTATTATTAATCCAATTTTCTATGCTTTAGCTGGAGAAACAGATCCTGAGAAAATATTTTATGGAACTTTATCTACAAGTGCATTATCTGCTTTAATAGCTCCTGTTTTTGGAGCAATGATTAGTGTTTATGAAGACTTAACAGAAATTCAAAAATGTGAAAGAAAATGGTATCCAAAAGTTCTTAGTGATTTAAATTCTAAAACTAAAAAAATGGTTGTTGCTGGACTAACTGCTGCTTCTGTTGTTACCACTCTTGGACTTTATGAATTAAATAATTATATTCATAGAAATAATTCTCAAGTACAAATTCAGGAATGTAGAGAAGGAAATTTAGAATCTTTAGTTGAAAATTAATTTTTCATTTAAATAAAATCTTGTAGCAAACTTTATAAACCAGTTTCTTTGAAAGCAGTTCGTATGAGTGATAATAAAAAGAAAGTACATGAAACTAAAGCTCATGAATTAGCACAAGCACAAAAAGAAATTTCTGTAAGTGAATTTTTTTCTAAGAATAGACATTTACTTGGATTTGATAGTCCTAAAAAAGCTTTGATGATGGCTGTAAAAGAAGCTGTTGATAATTCTTTAGATGCAACACAAGAGTCTAGTATATTGCCTGATATTTATGTTGAGTTACAACAAATTAAAGAAGATAGATTTAAAGTTATTGTAGAAGATAATGGTCCTGGAATTATTAAAGAACAAATTCCTAAAATTTTTGGTAAATTATTGTATGGTAGTAAATTTCATAAATTAAGACAATCAAGAGGGCAGCAAGGAATAGGAATTTCTGCTGTTTTATTATACGGTCAATTGACAACGGGAAAAGGAATGCAAGTTACTTCTAAAGTTAGTCCTAAACATCCTGCACATTATTATGATATTCATATTGATACGCAAAGAAATGAACCTATTTTTGAAAAAGAAAAAATTGTTGAATGGAAAAAAGAGCATGGTACAAGACTAGAGGTTGAGATGCAGGCAGTTTATCAAAAAGGTAAACAAAGTGTTGATGAATATTTGAAAGAAATTGCTTTGATTAATCCTCATGCAGAAATTACATATAAAATGCCTGATGGTCAAGTAATGAAATATGCTAGAGGATTAAATGAATTACCAAAAGAAGCTAAAGAAATAAAACCGCATCCTTATGGTGTTGAACTTGGTATTTTAATTAGAATGATGCAAGCTACTGAAGCTGGAACAATTTCTAGTTTTTTACAAAATGATTTTTCAAGAGTTAGTCAAAGTGTTGCTCAAGAAATTTGTGATAAAGCAAAAATAAGTCCTAGAGCAAGACCAAGTACAATTGTTAGAGATGAAGCTGAAGCACTTTACAATGCAATTCAACAAACAAAAATTATTGCTCCACCTACAGACTGTTTAAGTCCTTTAGGAGAAGAAGCAATGATTAAAGGTTTGAAAAAAGAAATTGATGCAGAATTTTATACTGCTGTTACAAGAACTCCTTCAGTTTATAGAGGTATGCCTTTTTTAATTGAAGTTGGATTAGCATATGGCGGAACTTTAGAAGTAGAAGGAGCTGTTAGAGTTATGAGGTTTGCAAATAGAGTTCCTTTATTATATCAACAAGGCGGATGTGCATCTTCAGAATCTATTATGGATACTGCGTGGAAAAGTTATGGTTTAAATCAAAGTAGAGACAGCTTACCGCAAGGACCAGTTTTAATTGTAGTTCATATGGTTAGTGTTTGGGTTCCTTTTACTAGTGAAGCTAAAGAAGCAATTGCACATTATCCTGAAATTATTAAAGATATGAAATTAGCTTTACAAGAAGCTGGAAGAAAAATGGCTTCTTATATTAAAAAAAATGTAAGAGCTAGAGAACAAAGAGAAAGAATTAGTTTATTTGAAAAATATATTCCAGAACTTGCTGCTTCATTAAGCAGTTTAAGCGGTGAAAAAAAAGAAAATATAGAAATAGATCTGAAAAAAGTTTTACAAAAAGGCATGAAAGATTTATTGGCTGAAGTTGATAAAGCAGAAAATACAAAAATTAAAGGCGACAATGTTGCATTTGGAGAAAAACAAGATACATTAGCGGAGTTTGAAGAAGATGGTTAAAGTTGATCAAAGTAAAGTTTTGAAAGAATTTGGTTTGAAATTAGTAGAGCAAGCTAAGAAAGGAAAAAATCCTGAATTTAGTTTTCCATTAAGAAACTTAAGTAATATTGTCTATGATCAAAAATCTAAAACTTTGAAATTAGGAAATAAAGAAGGAACAAGAAGTTTTTTTAATGTTGCACATGCTAAAAAGTTTTTACAAACTATAGAAGTTGCTAGTGCTATTAAAAAAAATTTTATTGATACTGGTTTACATGCTAGTCTGAGAGATGTTTATTATGTTGTTAAGAGAACTATTCCAGGAACTAATATTGATTTGGTTGATGAACAAATTGAAACTGATAAATGTATAGAGGATTTAGAAGTTATTACAGATTTGTCTAGAGAACAATTACATGTTAATGCAGATAAAAAAGGGAGTGTAGTTGGAAATGTTGTAATTGAAGATACTGGAGATATAATTGACTGGGGAAAACAAGGTTCTGGTGGTTGGAGTATCCCGTCTAATGTTGAAGAAATTAAATTTAAAAAAATTACTGCTGATTATGTGCTTTACATGGAAAAAGCAGCTGTTTGGGAAAGATTAAATGAAGATAAATTCTGGAAAAAACATAATTGTATAATTATTGCCTCACAAGGACAAACAACAAGAGGTATTAGAAGATTATTACAAAGATTTTATGAAGAACATAAATTACCTATTTACGTTTTAACAGACTTTGATCCTTGGGGATTCTATATTTATTCTGTGGTTAAATATGGAAGTATTAACTTAGCTTATGCCAGCGAAAAATTAACTATTCCTGGTGTAAAATTTTTAGGTATAACTGCAGATGATATTGAAAATTATACCTTGAATAAACAGTTAATTAAATTTAAAGACAATGATTTCACTAGATTGAAACAGATAAGTGAATATGATTGGTTTAAGGATAATAAAGAATGGCAAAGACAATTTAGTATGATGAAGAAAATGGGAGCTAAAGCAGAAATCCAAGCATTGAGTTCAAAAGGTATTACTTTTATTAGTGAAACTTATTTACCTAAGAAGATTAAGAATAAGGATTTCTTGGATTAGTTTTAATATAAACTTGTTTTAAATTTTCAAAGTTGGTCTTTTTATTTTTTTTAATTCTTCTTTTCCCCATTCTTTTTGTGATTCTTCGCTAAGATCAGAACGAACTTTACTTAATGTTTCGTGAATCTCTTCTATTTTACTAAATATTTTGTTAAGTTCTACTACTATTTTTCTAACTACTTCTATAGGCATTTCCTCTATTTTAGTTACAGTGTAAGTAATTGGTTTTTTTCTTGAATAAGCTTCTTTAATTTCTATTTCTGAACCTATTTTTATTTCTTCTATCTCTTCATTTCGATAGTTAAGAAACGTCCATTTTCTTCTTCCATCATAACATTCTGAGTTTTCATTTATATTAACAATTATATCTTGATTATCTTCTATAATAATTCCACTTTTCTCTTTTTGGTTCCTTAGTACAATTAAATAATATTTTGACATATTTATATAAAATTTATTAATAGTTTATTTTAAATACTTTATTTTATTCTTATTTTTATAGCCCTGTCATTAAACTTGTGGATTTTGGTCTAAAAGACCATATATGAAAATGAGTGAATCAGCAGGGCTACACTTCTATTAATAAATCTGACCTTTAGAAAAGCTTTTAAACGATTTTAGTTGCTTCAATTTTGAATGCCCTAGTAGCTCAGACCTATTGGGAGCAACAGGTAGAGCACATGTGTTCTACATAAGACTGTGAAACTGTTACTTCCTGAGCAGAGATCATGGGGTCGCAGGTTCGAGTCCCGCCTAGGGCGTTCATTTATTTTATTGAAATCTTTTCATAAAAATTTCATAATTCTTCATTATTTATTTAATGATCTTTGACTTATCAAAAGTGTTTCTTAGTAGAAATGATAAAAGTATAGGTTTGAAATTTCCATCACAATTAGATAAAGATCTGGCTTATTTTATTGGTATACATCTTGGAGATGGAACTATGAATAAATATAATAAATATTATTACTCAATTGGTTATGGCGGACACTTAGTTGATGAGTATGATTTTTATTCTATTTATATAAATAATCTGATCTTTAAATTTTTTAATAAAAAATTCAATTTTTATGAAAAGAAGAGCAAAACTGGACAATATATAGAATTATGTACACAATCTAAAGGTATTTTTACTTTTCTTAATAAATCTCTTGGTATTCAACCAGGTCCTAAAACACACAACTCTATACCAGATATTATAAAAAATTCTAATTTTAAAACTGATTTTATTAGAGGCCTAGCAGACTCTGATTTTTCTTTAACTTTTAAAAATAATGGAACCTATCATTCTTACCCAAATATAATTTGGAACCCCAGTAATAAATTTTTAATGACTGAAGTAAATATAGAATTAGAAAATTTGGGTTTTAAAACTTTTACTTTGTTTGATTTTAAAAAGAAACGGTTATAATAAATATTATATCTCAAACCAACTTGAGATTAGCGGTAAGATACAACTAGATAAATGGATGAAAGAGATTGGTTTTAATTCAAGGAAACATTTGACTAAGTATTTAATATGGAAGAAATTTGGGTTTTGTCCACCTCATACAACTTTGCCTGAAAGAGAAAAAATCCTTAAAGGTGATTTAGACCCCTATTATTTCTATAAAGCTCTCCCAAAATCTTTATAAATCTTTTAAAAGGCCAGTATTTAATGGGCCCGTGGCTTAGCCTGGTATAGCACCACTCTGATAAGGTGGGGGTCGTGTGTTCAAATCACATCGGGCCCACTTATATTTTTTAATTAATTCTGTTGCTTTGATCATTTCTACTATTAGTAGAGTAAGCCTTGGCAGTTTATTTGTCGGTAAGAACTAGTTTAAATTTTATCTGTGTGTTTTTTAGTATCTTTTTTTATTACAAAATAATAAACTATTGCTCCTACAATTCCTAGAAATATTACAACTAATAACCATATTACTCTGTCATCTTCTTTAGGAAACTTCCTTTTAGTAACATCTATAATCATCATTATCCAAAAGACCATACCTAAAATTCCAAGAACAAATAAAACTAACCAAACTATTAAAAATAATGCGTAGATGCCTGCGAAGTAAGATAACATTTTTAGTCTCCTTAATTTTTATAAAACTGCTTCTTTTAATACTTTTCTAAAGCTTGTTTCAAATTTTTAATCTAAAGCTCTTATTATTTTTAGTAATCAATTTAAACTAGTTGATTACTTTTAATTTATTAAATTTGGAGGATGATATTATGGTTAAGAAAGGAATGAATTCTATGAGCAAAGGCATGTGTACTATGTGTCAATGTAACCCATGTAAATGTGGAAGTTCAGGTTGGTGTATAGTTTTAATGGGAATAGTTGTTGCAGTTTTAGGTTTGCTGATGATATTTCCATTTGGATGGTTTACATTTGAACATTCATTGGGATTAGTTATATTTTTATTTGGTTTAAAGAAATTATGGTGGGGCTTTAAAGGCTGCCATTAATTTTTTTATTTTTTCTTTATTTTATAGATATTATTTTTATCTTTAGAATCTTCTATTATAGAAGCCAGGTATTCGTTAATATTAAATTCTTTTAATTTTAATTTATCTAAGTCTAGACTTTCTAAATTATTTACTATTGTTTTAATTACTTTTAATTTTGCTTCATATCTTCTTTTCTTTTTATATTCATCTCCAATACTTGAATTTCTATTGTCACTTATTATTAGAATCCCTACTGCTCTAATTCCTATTTGTTTTGCTCTTGAAAGACAAGCTGCTAATTCCATTTCTACTGTTGTTGGTTTTATTTTTTTATATTCTGGATTAGCATGTTTTAGCTGAAGTGTAACTGCTGGAACTGATATATCTATTCCTTCAACATGTTTTATATTATTTGTTTTAAATATTTCTTCTATTTTATTTTTTAATAATTTATCTGGTGTAGCATAATTTCTATCTAATTTCATTGCATGATATATTCCGTCATAATGATAAGCTTTTGTTGGTATTACTATAGAACCAACTTCTAAATTTTTAAAACCACCATAAGCATAACCTATAAATATTAAATTTCTACAACCACCATCGTGTATTAATGCTAGTGCGTCTACTGCAGCTGGTGCGCCGTAAACATTTGATACTACTGGATAAAGTTTATTTTTCTTTTTTGCTAAATGACAATGATAAACACAATCTTTACTAGATAATTTTTTATCGAATAAACCTAAAATCTTTTTTTCAAATTCTGGATTTGCAGTTCCAGCTAACATTATTCCTATACTATTAAATTTAGAAACACCAAAATCTGCTTTTGCCCATTCTCCCATATTTTATTTTACACTTGCTCCATCTTCTATGTCTGCAGTTATATCTTCTTTAATTGTGTGCAATATCTTGTTTTCACAAATTGCTTTTTTATTTTTTATTTTAATTTTAATTTTTAAAAATTGATCTATTGTTATTTCTTCTTTGTTTGGTTTAATATTTTCTTGAATAAATACTTGGTCTCCTGCTTTTGATTTTGGAGCTTCTAAAACAACTAATTTTTCACCATAATCTGCTGCTAATAACATTCCATCACTTCTTATACCTCTTAAGGTTGAAGGTTTTAAATTTGATAATACTACTACACTTTTTCCTATTAAATCTTCTTTTTTATAATAATTTTTTAAACCAGATACTATTTGTTTTTTTTCTGTTCCGAGATCTACTTGTAAAACATATAGTTTATCTGCTGAATGATGATCTTCAACTTTATTTATTATAGCTACTTTTAAATTTAGTATTGTTTCTTTATTGTCTGATTCTTTTATATTTTGAAAATCTCCTTCATCTTCTATTTTTTTAAATAATATTTCTCCCTTCTTAATTTTTATATCTTTTAATAAACCTGGTAAAGCATTTTCTAGTTTTATTTCATTTTCTTTTAGAGATAATTGCTTTATTATTTTTTCAGATGTTTCTGGTAAAAATGGCTGTATTAAAATTGAAATTATTCTTATTGCATCTGTTAAATTATAAAGCACCTTATTTAATTCTTTTTTATCTTTTATTTTCCATGGTTCTTTTTTGTTTACATATTGATTGCAAGAATGAATAAAATGGAATATTGCTGCTATTGCATTGTGCGGTTCTAGGTCTAACATAAATTTGTCTATTTGTTTTATATCTAAATTTTTAAATAGTTCTTTATCTGATTTATCTTTTTTAATTTCTGAACTTAAGTTCTTTTCAATTATTGTTAAAGTTCTTGAAACTAAATTTCCTAATTCATTTGCTAGTTCATTGTTTAATCTATTTTTTAATTGTTCTTCTGAAAAATCTCCGTCATTACCAAATGGAATTTCTCTTGCATAATAGTATCTTAACGCATCTACCCCATATTTGTTTGCTAATTCTATTGGATCTATAGAATTTCCTAAAGATTTAGACATTTTTTGCCCATTTACTGTAAAGAAACCGTGTGCAAATACTTTTTTCGGAATTTTATAACCTGCAGACATTAACATTGCTGGCCAGATTATACAATGGAATTTTATTATATCTTTCCCTACTATTTGTAAGTCTGCTGGCCAATAATCTTTTGGATGCAAGTAATTCGTTAATGCATCAAACCAAACATAGAAACGATGATGTTCGTCTTTTGGAAATTTAATTCCCCATACTAAGCTTTGTCTTGAAATACTAATATCTCTTAATCCTTGTTTTATAAAATTTATTATTTCATTTTTTCTTGATTCTGGGTGAACTAAATTTTTTTCATTTATTGCTCTTAATAACTGATTTTGATATTTACTTAATTTAAAGAAATAATTTTCTTCTTGAATTTCTTTTGGCTTTTTTAAGTGTAAAGGACAAAGTCCTTCTGCATTTAAATCTGATTCTGTTACAAATGCTTCACAACCTTCACAATATAATCCTGAATAAGTTCCTTTGTAAATATCTTTTTTCTTATTTACTTTTTCTGTGAAATCTAAAACTAATTTTGTATGCCTTTCTTCTGTTGTTCTTATGAAATCATCATTACTTATATTTAATTTCTTCCAAGTTTCTTTCCATTTTTCTGACATATAATCTGCATATTTTTGCGGTGTGTTGAAACCCAATTTTATACTTGATTGAACTGTTTTTTGAGAATTTTCATCTGTTCCTACTATTAAGAATACATCTTCCTCTTTTAGACGATGCCATCTTGCTAGAATATCTGCTATTACTGTTGTATATGCATGACCAATATGAGGGACATCATTGATGTAATATATTGGAGTTGTTATGTAAAACTTTTTCTTTTTCATTTTATCTTTTGATTCTTGTGAATATTTAAAAGTTCCTTCTTCTGTTTGTTTTTGTTTTTTCATTGTATTGCCTCTGAGAATTTAATTAAGGCTATTTACATCATAAGCATAGCTAAATAAGAATTGACATTTTTTATTTGCTTTTTGATGTTTGCCATAAAATTAGTAGAATGTTATTTTATATAAACTTTTCTGCTTTGGTTCAGTTGTATCCGCCGTCCACTTTTATAATGCTTCCATTTATGAAACTAGCATCTTCTGAACAGAGAAATAATATTACTTTTGCAATTTCTTCTGGTTTAGCAAATCTTTTCAAATAAATTCTTTCAGTTTCTTTTTTAATAAGGTCTTTAGGCAGATCTTTATTCATATCTGTATTTATCCATCCTGGTACAACTGAATTAACTTGTATATTTGGTGATAGTTCTTGTGCTAATGTGTTTGTTAAATTTATTAGTCCTGCTTTTGACGCATCATAATCCATTGAATATGGGCCGCCGCTACTTATTCCATTATTTGAAGATACATTTACAATTTTTCCTTTTTTCATATGAGGAACTACATGTTTACAACAAATAAATGCACCTATAAGGTTTACTTCAAGAGTTCTTTTCCATTGATCTACAGTTCTTTCTCTAAATGGTACATCAAAAACAATACCTGCATTATTTACAAGTATGTCTATTTTAGTAAATGTTTTAATTATTTTTTCAATCATTTCTTTAACTTCATTTTCTTTAGAAACATCACATTTTACAGCAATAGCATTAGAACCAATTTTTTTAATTTCATTAACTAAACTATTTGCTTCTTTTTCTGATTTAACATAATTAATAACAACATTTGCTCCTTCTTTAGCAAATTCTAATGCTGTTGCTCTTCCAATTCCTCTGCTAGAACCAGTTATTAATACAACTTTATTTTTAAATCTCATAAGCTTTTATTTTCTTGTAAATATATAAGATTTATCTATTAAAGAATTGTTGCTCTTAATGCTGTTGAATCTAGTTTTTTATTAATTTCTTTTACTAAACGGTGATTTGGTATTTTTTTATCTTTCACAGCTTTTGATAGTTCTCTAGCTAAGTTGCCTATGTCTCTTTTTTTATCTAGGCTTGTTGGAAAAGGATGTATTTGTCTTTGACCTTCTAATCCATCTACAACTCCATTTATGTATTCTAAATCTCCTACAAAAGAAATAAATTCTCCTTCTTCCCCAACTTCTAATCCAAGTAAATTTGGAGATCCAGAAACTCTTCCATTTTCTAATCTTTGATAGTGCTCTTGATATTTCATCGCACCAGTTAAAAGCATACCATATAATCTTAAATCAATTTTTCTTAGTATTCTGGCTTGTCCAATATAGAATTGTTCTTGACCCATAACTTTTTTCTTTCTTTGTCTATTTTTAAATTTTATTGTGATAATTTGAGAATATTAGCCCCGAGCAGATTTGAACTGCTGTCAAGGGATCTCTCTAAAACTTCCAGAGTCCCCTATGCTGGGCCGCTACACTACGGGGCTGTAATTTGGGAATTTTGTTAAAACTTTAAATACTTATCTTTGCATTTAATTGAATCTGTAAAGTTTGTTATTATAAAAACTAGAAAAAAATGGAGAAGTTGTTAAAAGAGCTGTTGAAAATAGAAAGAAATTTATATAAATTTATTCGGGTGAATAATCTCCAGTAATTGTTGTTTCTCCAAAACTAAATGTAAATTCTTTACTTGTTTGTTTCATTCTGGATTTTGATAATACGCTTACTTCAGTAACTATTTCTTCTTCAGGTACATTTTTTGGAAGTTCACCTTGGGTTGTGAGCTCTTCGTATACTTTTCCATTTTGATTTGTTATCATACAACTTGTAATTACTCTTACTAAAATATAATTTTTTTTGTTTATTTTCTTTTTTAAAGGCATGCCAAAAGGATTTCTAATTCTTTTTATGTCTATAATAACTTGTTTTCCGTCTAGCAATACTGCCCTTTCTCCTTCACTTTCTATTATTGTCCTATATCTTGTTGCGGGAATAGAAGCACAACTGATAGAAGAACCTATGAATAAACTTGCCAGAACGTTTTTTATTTTTCTACCTAATTTCATTTTTCTCCTAAAATAATGTTGCAAAACTGAACAATACTTTAAATGGTACGCACCAAATTAAAACATATTTATATTCTTTAAGATTTACTTCTTTTGGAATATCATAACTAAAATTTCCTTTTGTTCCCTTTAATGGACCAAGATCATAATATTCTTTACCATCTAAATCTTTAGAAATCCAGACATGTAAATTTGGACCATTAATAGATTCAAAATTTTCAAAACTTAGAATTGTTTTTTCTTTGTCATTTATTACTTTTAATTTTCCTTTTACTTCATGAGCTTTTTCTTGAAAAATGCTTTCATGTATTATATTTATTTCTTGGCCTTGTTGTGTTTGTGTTAAATTCTCATTAATTTCAACTACTATAAATAGAGGACTAATTAAATAATATCCTACACCTATGATAATAATTAACAATATTAAAATTAGCCACCAATACTTTTTTAAAAATTCCATGTTAGTTTATTATTTTAGTATTATTTAAAGCTAATTATCAGATTAGAAAGATATTAATATTGATTATTATATTGTAGATGTATGATTGGATTAGGTGATGTTACTGGCTTTGTTGTGAATGCTGTTAGTCAACCTATAAATTACGGTTGGGTTATTTTTGGAGTTATTTTAATTTTTGTAATTTTATTTTCTATGAAACATTTTTTGGATATAGCTTTAGATTTATGGAAACTGCCTTTTGCAGTTATTGTTGATGCAATTGATCTACTTGCTTATCAAAATCCTATATTTGATTTAGCTGCAGCTGCAGGAGCTTTTGTTTTATTCTGGGTTTTTGCAAGAAGAGGACACCATTTGTCTAAAGTATTTGCCATAATTACAGTTGTTGAAGCACTTATTGGTGTTTGGATATTTCCACAATATGCATTTATTACTAATTTATTTCCATTAGCAACATTACTAATGTTTGTTTCAATATGGAAAGAATAAATGGATAATTTTAAATATTAACTTTCTAACTAAATTTCTATGTTAAAAAAAGGTGTGTTATTATTTGCTCTTTTATTATTTTTAATTCCTTTTATATTTGCTACTCCTTATACTAGAGATGCTAATTTTTTTATAACTTCTACTGGAAATGGAATTAATGGTGGAGATTATAATGGATTAGCAGGTGCTGATCAAAGATGTGAAGATTTAGCAAGAGCTGGTGGTTTTCAAACTGGTGATTGGAAAGCTTATCTAAGTACTAGTACTGAAAATGCTTTTACTAGAATAGGACCTGGTCCTTTTTATAATTACAGGGGACAATTAATTGCTAATAGTGTTGATGCATTGCATGCAGCAGGAATTTCTTCTAATTTAATTTATGATGAAATGGGAAGACCTATTTTAGATTCAAGTGGAGATAGTTTAATAAAAACAGATCATGATATTATAACTGGAAGTACGCCAGATGGAAAGTTAAGTAATACTCCTAATTGTAATGATGTAGATTCTAATGACCCTAATGTTTTTACTATTGTAGGTCATGCAGATTGGTCTGCGAATGATCAAGTTGGTGTAGCAAGTTGGAATGCAGCACATGAAATTTCTTGTGATCAAGCTGGATTAGGAAGTACTGGTGGATCTGGAAAATTATATTGTTTTAGATTTACAGGAACAGCTGCTGGAAATAGTCCGCCTATACCTCCTGCTCAACCTGCAAATGTTATACGATCTTGTGGATTAGTTTCAGAAGGCTGGCAATGTAATATCGGTCTAACTACTTGTAGAATTGGAAATAATGTTGTACTTATTTATTGTGATACCTTGGGTGGTTATTGTAGTTCAGATTCAGCTAGTGGAACTGTAAATTGTGTTACTAAGAAAAATGATGGTTCAACTTGTCAATCTCCTGTTGAATGTACGTCTAATAATTGTTTGAATGGAATTTGTACTGCTCAAGCACCTGCTGGCGGTTCTATTCTTGGTACCATAGGTGATTTTTTTCTTGGACTTTTTAGAGGGGTAGGTTGTGAGACCTCATGTTATTGGGAAGGCGGTATTGTTGGTATAGGTCAAACAAAAGTAGAGCCTAACGAACAAATTGTTGCTAGAGCTAGTTGTTTAAATGATGGAAGAAATTTAATTAATATGGAAGAAGTTACTTTTAATATTCAAGCTACAAATACAAATGTTATTACTCCTTATTCAAGGATAGGTGTTGACAGAGGGGATGCATTTTTGAGTTTATCATTTCCTTCTAGAGATAAATACAAATTTAAAGTTGCTGATTCAACTGGAAAAGAACTTTGTGACTCTACTATTCCAACAAGTAATATTGGTGTTGTTGTTATTGAACCAGAAACTCCAACATCTCCTGTTCCAAATATAATTAGATCATGCGGATTAATGTCACAAGGTTGGGGATGTACTACTACTTTAATGAGTTGTGCAAGAAGTAGCGCAACAGGTATTAGTGAAACTATTGATTGTGGTGCAAATGCTTACTGTGCTCCTGATGGAAGTCTTGTAAATATAAATTGTGTTGCTAAAAAAGTAAATGGTGCTAGTTGTAATTTCCCTGCTGAATGTATTTCTAATAATTGTGCGAATGGAATTTGTACTGCTCCTCCTTCTAATCCTCTTTTTAGAAGAGATCCACTTTCTGGAGCTGCATGTGTTGTTGACTCACAATGCTCAATAGGATATACATGTAATCTAGACCTTAGTACTTGTGTGTTATCTTTTAGCCCTCCAGGCGGATCATGTGAAATTGATGCTAATTGTTATACGCCTGGAAACATATGTTTAAATTTTGTATGTGCAGAAGGAACTCGTTGTACTACTGATGCTAATTGTCCTAATGGTGGTACTTGCAGCCTTCCTAGTGGGGTTTGTTTTGAAAGAGGTAGAGCAGCAACTGCCGATGTTACTGCTACAAGTGGTTGTAGTGGTGATATAGATTGTGTTAGTGGAAGTGTTTGCGTGAATAGTATTTGTGTTGCTGCACCTCCTCCTGCTGATGATGGAAATATAAATACTGATAGAGATGGTGGCGGTTCTAATAGAAATCGTGGCGGCGGTGCTTTAGCTACTTGTACTAGTCAAGGTGCACAAATTTGCTCTTCTACTGAATGTGTTGGAGCAATTGATGGAGTAAGATCTGTTCCTCAAGGAAGATGCTGTACTTCATGTGCGACAACTTCTTTTGTTCCTGGACAAGGCACTTCATTTTTAACTATGAGAAGTTGTATTGATGCTGATAATGATGGTAATTTTGAAAATGTAGAAGTTACATGTAATCCTGGTGCTACTAGTTTTGAACAATGTAGTAATTCTCTTATTTCAAATGATCAAGCTCAATTAGCTGGTTTTGAAAGTGCATTAAGAGTTAAAGGTGCATGTAGACTTGATTCTAGTGTAGGAACTCCATTTTTAGGTGTAAGCACTTTGGTTTTAGGACTTGGTATATTAATACTTCATTATTTTTTACTTTCAAATCCTGGAAAAAAATTTAAGAAAAGTTTAAAAAAGAGAAATTTCTTTTAGATTAATGTTAAATCCAATATTATTAGGTTTAATTATAATTACAGTTGTACTTGTTATATATTGGGTTTTAGTTGGTGAAAGAAAATTTAAGGAGCAATCAGGAAAATGAATTTTATAAAATCTATTATTGATGGCAAAGCTAATGATGAAGCTCATAGACAATTTAAAAGATTTAGCAAAGGAGAATTTAATAATAGGGCAGTTGTTGATATTACTATTCAGTCTTCTGCTGTGAAAATTAAAACAACTTTTGAATATGCTCATGATTTTATTAGGCATTTAGTTGAAACTATTAAAGATACAACAAATGTTACTGGTGGAATAATTACTATAAGTAAAGAACTACAAAATTATTCTGGAATTAAAATTGAAAGTATGAAACAATTTGCAGGTGTAAGAACTTATAATATAAACGCTGAATTAAGTAAAGAAAATATTTTGAAAGCCATGAAAGATTTTCCTGATGCATTATTTTGTTTAAGTTTTTCAACTGAAGAAGGAAGTTTGAAAACTAAAGTTAAATCTCCTAAAGCAGCAAAACCTGGAAAAGATGATGAAGGTGTAAAAGCAGATTATTGTGTATTTACTACTAAAAATAAAAATATTATTAAAGAATTTGCATTTGATGTTAAAGAAGATTTTAAAAAGTTTAGAGCTGATCATGATTTTTTTATTACAGAATTAGTTGTTCCTGATCAATATAAAAATGATTTTGCAATGGCAAGAATACATGCGAAAAGAAAAGGGAAAATTATTAGAAAATTAAATGTTGATGGCAAAGAAAGTTCTAAAGAATTTGATTTTGAAGCTTAATTAATATTTTATTGTTTTAGGAGAAAGTTCTGGTTTTGTCGGAGAAAATTTTTCTTTTGCTTTTTCGTAATTTTATTACCATAATTCTTTTCTTGAAGAAAGATTTAAAATGTTAACCATTAAATTTATAAATAAGTAAAGAATCTTTTTCTTACCCTACTGTAAATCAGCCGTTGATTCTAGAGAGAAATATATTTTATCGCGTGTGCTCGAGGAAAAACTAGCAAAAGATTTATAAAACAAACGAAGGTCACAAACACACATGGGTCACACAAAAAATAGACAACATACACCTAGACATGGTACTAAGCAATATTGGCCTAAGAAAAGGGCTAAAAGAATGTATGCTAGAGTTAGATCTTGGGTCAATTCTAAGAATACTTTATTGCAAGCTTTTCCAGGTTATAAGGTTGGAATGACACATGTTGTTTTAAAAGATAACAGAACTCATTCAATAACAAAAGGTGAAAATATTGTTTGGCCTGTTACTGTTGTTGAGTGCCCAGCAATTAGAATTTTTTCTATAAGATTTTATAAAAATACTCCTTATGGTTTAAGACTTGTTTCTGAAATTTTAAATAACAAATTGGATAAAGATGTTGAAAGAAAAATAGTAATGCCTAAAAAAGATGAATTAGAAACTAAATTGAAAGAAATGACTTCCAATTTGGATAAATACCATGAATTAAGGGTTAATGTTTATACGCAGCCTAAAAAGGTTGGTATTGAGAAAAAGAAGCCTGAAATCATGGAAATTGGCATTGGTGGTAGCGATATTAAAACTAAATTTGAATATGTTAAAGGATTATTAGATAAGGAAATTAAGGTTTCAGATATAATAAAACAAGGAAATAAATTTGATGTTCATTCTGTTACTAAAGGTAAAGGATTTCAAGGAACTGTTAAGAGATTTGGTGTTCAACTAAGAAGTCATAAATCAGAAAAGAAAAGAAGAGGTAATGTTATTGGTGCAGAAATGCCAAAGAAAGTTTTATGGGGTACTATGATGCCTGGTGGTTTAGGAACTCATCTAAGAACAGAATATAATAGAGATATTTTATTTGTTGGACAAGATCCAAATAAAGTTAATCCTAAAGGTGGATTTTTACATTATGGTTTAATAAAAAATGATTATTTATTAATTAAGGGAAGCGTAGCTGGTCATGTTAAAAGATTAGTTACATTAGTGGAACCAGTTAGAGGCGGTAAAGGTCTTGGTGCTGGTGTTGAAATTGTTACAATTAGTCAGGAGAGCAAGCAATGAAAGTAGATGTTGTTAGTTTGGAAGGTAAGAAAGTAAAAAGTATAGATTTACCTGTTCAATTTAGTGAAGATTATGAACCTAATTTAATTAAAAGAGCAATGCTAGCTGTATTCAGTCATAATAGACAACCATATGGTGCAATGTCTAGAGCTGGTAAAAATTCTTCTGGAAAATTATCAAGAAGAAGAAGAGATTACAAAGGATCTTATGGTAAAGGTATGTCAAGAGTTCCTAGAAAAACAATGTGGAGAAGAGGAACTCAATTTGGATGGGTTGGTACATTTATTTCTGGAACTGTTGGTGGTAGAAGAGCACATCCACCTAAAGTTACTAAAAATTGGAATTTAAAAATTAATGAAAAAGAAAGAAAGAAAGCAATTAGAAGCGCAATGGCTGGAGTAGCTAATCAAGGAAAATTAATGATTGTAGAAGATAAAATTACAACTTTAAAAAAAGTTAAAGAAGTTAAAGATACATTGGTTAAATTAGGTTTTGAAACTGATGCAGTAAAAAGAAAAAGAGCTGGTAGAGGAAAATCAAGAGGAAGAGAAATTAGATACAAGAAAAATGCTTTAGTTGTTGTAGATAAAAATTGTGATTTATTAACTTCATTGGCTAACTTACCTGGTTATGATATTGTAAATGTTAGAAATTTAAATGCAAATTTATTATCATTAAATTTTGATTTACCTAGAAAATGTATTTTTACTGAAAGTGCAATTAATGTAATTGATAAAGAAAAATTATTTGGAGTTAAAAAATGAAGTTAAATAGTATCATTAAATATCCATTGGCTACAGAGAAAGCAATTAGATTTATGGATAAAGATAACAAATTAGTTTTTGTTGTTGATCTGAAAGCTAAGAAAGATGAAATTAAAAAAGCAGTTGAATCTGCATTCAATGTTAAAGTTGACACAGTAAATACTTTTGTTACATCTACAGGAGAGAAAAGAGCTTATGTTAAATTAAGTTCAAATAATCCTGCTATTGATGTTATGACAAAAATGGGATTAATGTAAAATGGGAAAAAGAATTACATCACAAGCAAGAGGAAGAGGAACTAGAAGGTATATTGCACCTAGTCATAGATATTTTGCTGAAGCTAAACATAAAAGTTTTAATAAAGAAGGGGAAGGAATGTTTGGTAAAATTTTAGATTTAGTTCATAGTGTTAGTCATAATGCTCCTATTGCTATTGTAAAATATGACGATGGTGAGATTGTATATTTACTTGCTCCTGAAGGCATTGCTGTTGGAGATCAAATATTTACAGGAGTGAATGGAAATGTTAAATTAGGAAATACTTTAACATTAGAAAATATTCCTGAAGGAACTTCAATTTATAATGTTGAAAGTAAACCTGGAGATGGTGGAAAATTCATAAGATCTTCTGGAATTTTTGGTAAAGTTGTAACAAAAACTGGAGATTATGTTAAGGTATTAATGCCTAGTAAAAAGGAAATAGAATTTAGTTCAAAATGCAGAGCAACTATTGGCGTTGTTGCTGGCGGCGGAAGATTAGAAAAACCATTTTACAAAGCAGGGAAAAAATGGCATGCTTTAAGAGCTAGAGGTAAATTATATCCTGTTGTATCTGCTGTTGCTAAAAACGCAGTTGATCATCCATTTGGTTCAGGTAGAGGTAGACATATGGGTAAACCAAGTATTGCTCCTAGATTTGCACCACCTGGAAGAAAAGTTGGACAACAATCGCCAAGAAGAACTGGAAGGAAGAGATAATTATGGCAAAGAAAGAAATTACATACAAAGGATTTAGTTCAGATGAACTTTTGAAAATGGACATTTCAGAATTTATGAAACATATTCCATCTAGAGCTAGAAGAAGCTTGAAAAGAGGATTAACTGATCAAGAGAAGAAATTGCTTATTAAAGTTAAAGCATTTAGAGAAGGAAAACTTAAGAAAAATATTAAGACTCATTGCAGAGATATGGTTATTATTCCACAATTTTTAGGTCTTACAATTAGTATTCATAATGGTAGAGAATATTTACCTTTAGAAATTAATACAGAAATGCTTGGAAAATTTTTAGGTGAATTTGCTCACACAAGAAAGAAAGTTGCACATAATGCTCCTGGTATTGGTGCTACTAAATCAAGTGGAGCTATGAGTGTGAAATAAAAATGACAGATAAAAATAATATTGCAATTATGAGGGGAAGCGGATTACCAATCTCTACAAAATTATCTGTAGAAATTTGTAATGCAATTAGAAATAAACCTCTTAAGAGAGTTAAAGCAATACTTACTGATGTTGTAGATTTGAAAAGAGCAATTCCTGTTAGAAGATATCATTGGAATAGAGGGCATAAAGCTGGTGGATTGGGAAGTGCTAGATATCCTGTTAAAGCAAGTGCAATATTTTTGAAATTATGTCATACTTTAGAAGCAAATGCAGAAAATAAAGGTTTGAATGTTAATAATTTAGTTTTAGTTCATGCTAAAGCTGATAGGGCAGAAACAAAATGGCACTATTCAAGAAAAGGAAGAATGAAAACAAAAAATACTAATGTAGAACTAATGGCAGAAGAAGCTGCTTCAGAAAAAGGTGTTAAAAAATGATTGAAAGACAAATAGTTTCACAAAAGGTTAAAGAGAAAGATATTGAAGAATTTATTTTCTCTTTTTTAGGAGATACTACTTGTAGTCATATTCAAATGCAGAGAACTCCTTTAGGAGAAAGAATTAGTGTTTACACTTCAAGACCAGGATTAATTGTTGGAAGAAAAGGTGCTAACATAAAAAAACTTACAGATATTTTAAAAACTAAATTTAGTATGGAAAATCCTCAATTAGAAGTTGTTGAAATTCCAAATGCTGCAAGCGATGCTGCTTCAATTTCAAGATCATTAATGATGGGCTTTGAAAGATTTGGCCCTAAGAGATTTAAAGCAATGGCTTACAAAGCTTTAGAGGATGCACTTAGATCTGGTGCTAGAGGAATTGAAATTGTTATTGGCGGAAGAGGTGTTCCAGGTGAAAGAGCTAAGAGCTGGAGATTCTCAGCTGGTTATTTAAAAAAATCTGGTGATATTTCAGAAAATTTTATGGATAGATCTTACAAATCTTGTAATCTTAGAAGCGGAACTATTGGAATAAAAGTTAGTGTATTACATCCAGATGTTCAATTACCTGATGAAATTATTTACAAATCAGATAAACCAGAAATTGTTGTTCAAACTTCAGAAATAAAAGTTGAAACAGTAAATGCGGAAGAAGTAAAAGTTGAAGAAGCAAAAATTGCTGAGCCTGAAGCTCCAAAAAAAGCAGCTAGAAAACCGAGAGTAAAAAAAGTTAAAGCTGAGGAAGAGAAAAATGCCGAAGTTAAAGAATAAAGAATTAATTAAATTGCAAGAATCAGAATTAAATAGTAAGATCTCTGAACTTAGAAAAGAGCTTATGAAATTAAGAGCTCAAGTTTCTAGAGGATCACCTCTAGAAAATCCTGGAAGAATTAGAGCTATAAAAAGAGATGTTGCTAGAATGCTTACAGTATTAACTATTAACTATAAAAAAACTAAAGGAGGTGCAAATTAAGTAGATGGAAGTATGCAGTGTATGTAGTTTGCCTAAAGATTTATGTGTTTGCCAAACTTTAGCCCTTGATGAACAAAAAATTACTATCAAGGTTGTTAAAAGAAGGTTTGGTAAATTAGCTACTATAGTTCAAGGCTTTGATGAAAAGACTATTGATGGAAAGGATCTTAGCAAAAAGTTGAAAAGTAAACTTGCTTGCGGCGGAACTTTTAAAAATAGTGCTATAGAACTACAAGGAAATCATGGCGACAAAGTTAAGGCAGAACTTATCAAATTAGGTTTCAATGAAGATTCAATTGTTGTTTCGAGATTCATTGCTTCAAAATAAATTTGATGATGCAAACTTCAAAATAATTTGCACGGATATAAAATGGTTGTAAAGAAAAAAACGCAAAAAGTAAATGAAAAGGAAGCTCAACCTAGTATGCTCTCTAAAGTAGTAGAAGAAACTGGATTAAGTTTGAGAGGAAGAGAATTTATTGTTACAGTAATTAAAGCAAAAGCTCAGAAAACTGCTGTAGTAACTTGGGATAGATTATTTTATTTACCAAAATTTCAAAGATTTGAAAAAAGAAGAAGTAAAATTCAAGTTCATAATCCTATTTGTATTAATGCACAAGTTGGAGATAAGGTTAAAATTGTTGAGACAAGACCAATTAGTAAAACAAAGCATTTTGTAATAATTGAGAGGCTACAATGAAAGGATTAAAAGCAAATGTAACTAGAGGAGTACAACGTGGAAGCTACTTATTAGCTTGCGATAATTCAGGAGCTAAAAGTTTATTTGTTGTTTCATTTAAACGTTCAAAAACTGTTAAAGGAAGAAACCCTGCTGGCGGCGTTGGAGATTTAATTATGGCTTCAGTAAGAAAAGGAAATCCTGAAATGAGAAAAAAATTAGTTCCAGCTATTATTGTTAGACAGAAAAAAGAATATAGAAGATCAGATGGAATGAGAGTTAAATTTGAAGATAATGCAGCAGTTGTATTAAAAGATGATAAAGGTAATCCAAAAGGTACTTTGATTAAAGGACCAATTGCTAAAGAAGCTGCTGCTAGATGGCCAGCTGTAGCTAAGATTGCTAAGAGTGTAATGTAAAATGAAAACATGGAGTAGAAGTTGGGTAAGAAGTAAAGATCCTTCAAAGCAAAGGAAGTACAGCCACAATGCTCCTTTACATATAGCTAGAAAATTAATGAGTGTAAATTTATCAAAAGAATTAAGAGAAAAACATGGAAAGAGAAATGTTCCTGTTAGAAAAGGTGATACTGTTAAAGTTATGGTTGGAAGTCATAAAGGAAAAGTAGCAAAAGTTACTGAAATTAATTTGAAACAAAAAAAAGTTTATGTTGATGGTGTTGTAAGTGTTAAAAAAGATGGTACAAAAATAGCTAGACATATTCATCCTTCAAATTTAAGAATAATTGAATTAAATTTAGATGATAAGTTAAGAAAAAAGTTTTTGGAGAGGAAATAAACCATGGGAAAAAATCATTTATTTAGTATTTCAGCACCTAAAAGGTGGCTTTTTAATAGAAAGGATCATAAGTATATAACTAGACCACTTCCTGGTTCACATCCTTTACAAGACAGTATTCCTTTAAGTTTTTTATTAAGAGAAATTTTAGAAGAAGCTAAAACTATGAGGGATGTAAAAGCGATTTTAAATTCAGGAAATATTTTAGTTGATGGAGTTATTAGAAAAGATGAAAAATTTGCTGTTGGTTTGATGGATGTTATTGAAATTCCTAAATTAAATGCTGTTTATAGAATTGTTTATGATTTGAAAGGAAGATTTATACTTGCAAATGTTAAGAAAGAAAATTCAAATTTAAAATTATTAAAAATTATTAAAAAAACTGTTATTAGCTCTGGTAAATTACAAGTCACTTTCCATGATGGAAAAAATATTTTATTTGATAAATTCGAAGGTAAAATTGGAGATTCAGTTTTATTTGACCTTTCAAATAAAAAAATTGCAAAGAATTTAACTTTAGAACAAGGATCTTTAGTTTATCTTAAAGATGGATCACATGTTGGTAAATTAGCAAAAGTTACTGATATTATACAAACTCAAGATTTACAAAAACCTAAAGTTGTTATTGAAATTGATGGAAAACAATATGTAACTTTAAGAGATTATACTTTTGTTGTAGGCAAAGATAAACCTGAAATTAACTTGGAGGTTAAGAAATGAATCCAATGAAGACTATCTTTATTGATAAGGTTACACTTAACATTGGTGTTGGTGGGCCTGGAGATAAGTTAGAGAAGGCTGTAAAATTATT
>Ga0209542_10000867_pt1 | contig 71837 bp, 95 predicted proteins | sample RifCSPhighO2_01_FD_184028 | JGI IMG/M metagenome (GOLD analysis project Ga0209542, IMG submission 184028) | Soil microbial communities from Rifle, Colorado - Rifle CSP2_plank highO2_0.1 (SPAdes) (version 2) | ecosystem: Environmental > Terrestrial > Deep subsurface > Rock core/Sediment ...
TTAAATTTAATTATCACTATGGAGATCCTATCAAGAAAGAACTAATTCCAAAAGAATATCAGTTAAAATATGGTGTGACCAATTTATTCAGGGTCGAGCTTCCTAATTTTTGGAGAATGCTTTATACCCTTACAAATGGAGAGACTGAAATAGAGATAATTGCTTTTATTCTTGATATTATGGATCATAAAGATTATAATAGAAAATTTGGTTACAAAAAGAATTAACTTATCCTACTTCCATTATTAATCTTTTTATCAACAGTCAATAAAATAACTTTATCTCCATCAGAAGCAGCAAGTAACATTCCCTGGCTTTTGATTCCTTTTAGTTCTTTCTCTTCTAAATTACAGACAACAATTATTCTTTTTCCAATTAGCTCTTTCTTGGAATAATGCTTTTTTATGCCAGCAACCAAAGTTCTTTCTTCTCCAGTATCAACCTTCAACTTATAGAGTTTATCAGCATTAGGAATATCATCCGCTTCCAGAATCTCTCCAACCTTCAATTCTATTCTCTCAAACTCTTCTTTGGTTATCATAAAAGATTTAAAATAGGGTTTATTTAAATAATTAACTAAAAGCAGTAATAGTTAAATGGTATAACATAAGATTCCCAATCTTAGATTCTGGGTCCGATTCCCGGTTACTGCAAACTTTTTTAAAAGGAATTTCTAATAAGAATTATATAGTCCCGTAGTCTAGCGGTCTAATCTGAGTAATCAGAGACTAAAGATAGTGCCCTCTGGAGGCATTGACGGAGGTTCGAATCCTCCCGGGACTAAACGCTCCCGTAGTGTAGTCCGGTTTGACAATAAAAATTGTACCGAGAGCATTGAGCCCTCTCGCATCACAATGGAGAAAGGCTCAGACGCGAGTTCGAATCTCGCCGGGAGCATTATATTTATAAAAACAAATCTGTTCCTTAAGATTAAAAATAAAAATATTATGCGGGAGTGCCGGAGTGGTCAATTAGACTTTTTTTAAAAGTTTAGACCAAACGGGCTAGCTTCAGGGGTTAGTAGCTTAGTGCTTACGCAGGTTCAAATCCTGTCTCCCGCAAGATAATACTAAACCAAGATGAGAGAATTCATTTATTATTCAAACAAGGGAAGAACATCAGGCAACTTCAAAGACTTGATGGAAGCAGGAAGGATGGATATAGTATGTCATATTGTGATTAATTCCTTTTTTCTCTCACAAAAAATGAGGGATGATGTAAAACTGCACTTAATCTTAAATGGTCCTCCTGATCCTCCAAAGCATATAGAAATAACGGCAAATACTCAGGAAGGAATGCCAGAAACAGGAAAGGAAGTTGGAAGTGTTGATATAAGCAAGAAAGATATTGCTGGCTTGATAAAAATAATATTGTATAAATATAAAAAAGATAAAAAAACAGAGGTTTACAAGGGAATTTTCGTAGAGAAAAAGAGTTTCATGAGACTATTGGACGAATTAAAAGACAGGAATGTCTATCTTCTTGACAAGAAAGGCGAAGATATTTCAAAAGTTGAGATAAAATCAAATCCTATATTTATAATAGGGGATCATGAAGGTATTCCAAGGAAAGAGAAGAAATATATCTTGAAAAACAAGAATGTAACTCCAGTAAGCATCGGTCCAAAAGTATATTTTGCATCCCATGTGGTTGTTATATTGAATAATATCCTTGATAGAAATGAAATGAAATGAAATACAAAAAAGAAATAAAAGAATCAATAGAAGAAGTAAAACAAGGTAAATCTAAGCCAATAGAAAAAGTAGCAAAAGAATTGGGAATAAAACTAAAGTGAAATTTGACCAGCATTTCCTAACAAATGAAAAAATAGCAAAACAGATAGTTTCTTTTCTGGAAATAAAACCAAATGAACCTATTCTGGAGATAGGTCCTGGAAAAGGAATTTTATCTAAATATATGAATAAAGCTGATTTAGTGGAATTAGACAAAGATTTAGCAGATGAATTAAAAATTAAGTTTTCAAATCACAAGATAATAAACAAGAATATTTTAAAATTAAAACTGAATTATGACAAGATAATTGGAAACATCCCCTATTCAATATCAGAGCCATTGATTAACAAATTGATGAATTCAAATTTTAAATTGTGCATATTGACGGTCTCAGAAAGATTCTTGGAAAAAGACTTGTTAAAATTAATAATTCCAAATTTTCTTGAAATAAGAACATTGATGAAAATAGACAGGAAAGAATTTTTTCCAGTACCAAAAGTAAATTCAAAAGTAATTCAGATAAAAAAGAAAAGATTGAATAATGAAGAAAAGTTGATTAAAAAAATTTATATATGCTCAGACAAGAAATTAAAAAATCTTATAAATACCAATTTAGACTTTAAAGAAAAAAGAGTGAGGGAATTAAGCTTGGAAGAATGGAAGGTGCTGCTAAATGACATTAAAAGAGCCTGAATCAATGGATGGATGTGTGTACTTTACAAATAGATTTCTTGACAATGAAGGGTATATAAAAGCATGGGTTTCCAAGGAGTTATGCCCTAAATGTCAAAAGTCATTGATGGGAAAGCCAAAGGACAAGAAGACAGGAAAGGCAAAGATAAGAGCGAATGAATATGAGTGTTCTTCATGCGGTTATAAAGAAAACAAAGAAGAATATGAAGAAAAATTAACAGCAAATATCAAATATAAATGCCCTTACTGCAAGAATGAATCAGAAATTCAAATTCCTTTCAAGAGAAAAAAAGTTCAGAGATTCAACGAGAAAAAGCAGAAGAAGGAAACAGTTGAAGCATTAGTCTTCGATTGCTCAAAATGCAGGAAAAGGATAGAAGTGACTAAGAAGATGAAGTAGTATTATCAGGTTTATTTTTTATTATTATTTTTTAAAGATTGATTTTAATATAAACATTATCAGTATTTCAAATACCGAAAAATATATAAATATCGGTATTTCAAATACTTATATGGAAATTGAGAGATTAGTAGAACAAAATCAGTGGTGGAAGGATAAATCACTTATAGAAGAAGATTATGATATTCAGAAATGGAAGGAAAAAAAATATAGGTGGATTCCATCATTAACAAAAGAAATAGAGCTAAAACCTTTTTCTTTGCATATACTCCTTGGTCCAAGGCAAGCAGGAAAAACAACTGTAATGAAATTATTAATAAAACAATTGTTAGAAAAAATGGATTCAAAGAGTCTATTTTATTTTAGTTGTGAAACCGTTGGTGACTATAAAGAACTGACAGACATTATTGAAAGCTATCTAATGTTTAAAGATGAAAACAGTATCGATAATTCATTAATAATTCTGGATGAAATAACATCACCTAAAGAATGGTATAGGGGGGTAAAAGCACTAATTGACAATGGAAAATTAAAAAAAGAAACTGTAATACTTACAGGCTCTAGTAGTATAACAATAAAAAAACAGGTTGAATTATTTCCTGGGAGAAGAGGCAATGGAGAAGATTTTATTCTTATGCCCTTGTCCTTCAGAGAGTTTATTAAGGTAATTGATCCAAACCTGTGTGAAAAAATAGAACCTATTAAAAATTTTGAAGAGAAAGAATTAAGAAAAAAAGCTGTAAAATCCTTACCATATCTAAAAGAATTAAATACCCTCTTATCAACATATAAAAATTATGGTGGTTTTCCACTTGGTATAGAATCAATAAATGATAATAAAGAAGATGCTAAAAGAGTTTATTTAAGCTGGATTAAAAATGCTGTTTTGAAAGCTGAAAGGAGTGAATTAATTGCACGTCAGATAATAAAAACTATCTTAGAAAAGATACCAAACCCAATAAGTTGGGAAAATATATCCAAACAAATAGAAATAAAATCCCCAAAAACAGTATCTGCTTATATAGAACTGTTAAAATCCATATTTGTATTGGATATTTTATATAACATTGATATAAACAAGAAAACCATAAAATTTGGTAAAAACAAGAAAATTCACTTTATTGATCCCTTATTATTAGAATTATTTGAAGATTGGTGTTTAGTAAAAATAAAAAACAAAGATAATTTATTAGCAGAGTCATTAACTGCAAATATTTTGTCAAGAAAATTTCCTGAAAGAACTTTCTTCTGGAAGAATGGTTTTGAGATAGATGCTATTGCTCTTGATAACAAAAAGATCAGGGGCTTTGAAGTTAAATGGTCTGAAAATCCTAAATTAAAGAAATTGCCTCAGTTTAACAGCTTGGTGTTGATAACAAAAAAGGATTTCTCCTCAAATCCGTTAAAAATACCCTTAGGTATCTTCCTAAGCATCATTGAATAATCTTGATACCATCAATTTCTATATTATTAATATTTATGTCGTAAATATAAAAGGATTGAAGTGACTAAGAAGATGAAATAAATTCATTTAATAAAATACCTTTTTAATACTTCAAGTACTAATTTATTCATAATATTTGCTTCAGCTTTATCAATAAGTATATCTTCACCAAGATTCCTTTTTTCTCTTATTCTCTTAGGAAATACCATATCCGTTAATTCTAAAACAGCCTCATCATCATTAATTACAGTAGGAAAAATAGAACCTTCCATCTTCCCAATTAATACAGTGCCTTCTTCAGTAAATGTAAAATAAAGTATTGCTGAACCAGAAATCATTCCATATATCCAAGAAATGTCTCTATCTGAACCATCACTTGAATAATAACCTTTTTTAATTCCATCAAAACTTCTTTCAGATGGACGACTTCCCCCTATAACTCTAAAGTCTAATTCTTCTTTAGCCAACCTTTTATATTCTTTTTCACCAAAAACCTTAACAATATTTATGTCTAATAATTTTTGCAGAAAATCTTTTGTTTGAATATTTAAAGGATTGTTATCAACATATATCGTAAAAGTATCTTTACTAATTTCAGGTATTACTTGCTCTATCTTAATATTATAATTTTCACTAATACTATAGTAATTAATATTTTCACCAAGAGATTTACTTCCAAAAGCTAAACTAATTATTAATGCTCTTGTTGCAATTTTATTTTTGTAATTCATTTTATCAAAATTAAACTAATAAAAGATAGATATATTTAAAAACTTATTATTTTTTTGGTTTGACTTCTGCTACATCATTCCTAATATTTATATGATAAATCTTTGATGGATCAAAATAAGGAGGAACCTCTTTACCTTCAAAATCAATTTTAAAATCTTCAAAAATTAAAGAATCTTGGAAATTTATTTTATAAATTCCAATTCCTGTAAAAGGATCAAATCCTTTTACCTCACCAACAGATATCCCTGCAAGATGTAAATTATCAGTTATTTCACCATGAGCAGGCCTCAAAAGCCCCTCAATAGGGATATTTAATGAATTAGATAAAGCCTGAGCAAAATTATTACATATAGTAGTATCTGTAACAGAACAACTTCTTTGAACTCCTCTAGCTCCAGGATTAAAATAATTTGACAAATCTATATTTTCTAATTCAAAAGATTCCAAATCATTACTAACAATTCTTGAACTTAAAAAAACTTTTCCATTTTCAAAATGATATTCAAAAGGCTCTTCTTTCTCTCCTAAAAGAATTCCGTGAGGATTGCCATGAGCCCCTCCTAAGTAAAAATCAAATTTTCCTCCCAGAGAATCAGCGCCTTCTTTAAATGCATTAAAATATTCATCTTTTGTTGAAACCGTATCAACATAAACATTATAACCAGCAACTCTAACTTTTTCAATTTGCTCTCCAATATCCCTAAATGCACCATTCCAGTCTGCACTTGGGTCTGCTATGATAACTATCGCATTTTTTCCATGATTCTCAATAGGGTTAATAACATCTTCTTTAGTATATTTAAAAACAAAGTTTCCTCCTACATAATTTTCATTATTCAATTCAAAATTATTATTAGAATCAAAAGTTAATATAGAACCATCAGGTAAAATATTTGAAGAAAATCTAAAAGGAATTGTTGAAGCTTTTCCATCAAAAGAACGCATACTTATTCCTTTATCGATTATAAAATCAAGGTTTCCATTTTTAAAGTAAGTTTTACCAAAATTAAAAGTTTCACCCAAACTATTTACATCAATAATCTCATGATTGTGCATAATCAAAGGTATTTTATTATCTCCTTTAGAGATTTCAATAGAAGAGATACCATCTAAAGATATAGTAAATAAATCATTATCCTCAAAATCAAATAACTTACTATCCTTACCAAAATTTAAGATTATATCACCATAATAACTTCTTGCTTGAATAAGATTATTTGAAACATAAACCCAACTCATATCATAATTAGAATCAGGTGTATTTGAGATAAATATAGGAGAAGCATGATTGCTATATATGTCTAAACCATTTCTTTTAACTGAACCACGTTCTAATAAATAACCATCTTGTTTAATGAATAACGTACCATATAAGCTCAAGTCATTAATATCGCATAATGTACAACTAATCTTATCTTTATTAATTTCTGCATAACTGCCATACATCTTAATTAAGTTATTCCCATAATTAAAGGACTTACCCTTTGCTCCAAGAACCTCTATAACCCCCCCCTTATAAACAATATGTATATCTTTTGGAATATTTTTAAGAGGTTCATTTTCTCCAAAGGTATAAGTGCTATCATCTTTGGAGGAAGTGATATCTGCTGCAATAACATTTCCATCCACAGTTATAAAACCTCCTTCTTTTATGTTTTCATAAGCAACTTTTCCTTTATTAGTTTTTATCCAGAATCTTCCTTCTTCATTAAAAGTAATTTTTTTGTGAGTCTGTGATATAATATTTCCCTCCTTATCCAAACTTTCAACTTCAAAGAATTCTATATTAACTTTATCAGTAAAAGCATCTTCATCATTCTCAAATCCTAACAATTTTCCAACATTTTTTCCTTTATCAACAAACTCAATTTTTCCCTTTTTTATATTTCCATTTTCATCGAGTTCTAATTCTTCTATTATCTTATCTCCACTATCAATATACCCTTTGATTTTATTGTAAGTAATGATAGATTGGGCAACTTCTGGCGATATTTTTGCTATTTCTTGCAATGCTTCACCATATACCTGTCCTATTATTTTCCCTTTTACAAATTGGGAAGCGCATACAACAACTCCAGTAGGACCCAGAACACATAAGGCATTGCTTACTACAGTGGCAGCAGTTGGATTGACAAAACTCAATCCGGTCATCCCTATAGTTGAAAATATCTCAGCGTTAACATTGCTAATCAAAAGAATAGATACAATAATTGTTGTAATTATTCTTTTATTCATCTTCCAAACCTACTGCAAATACAAAATTATATGGATCCCTATTTAACAAAGATTTTGTATCAGCTAACATGTATATCATTGTATTATTTCCATAATTTGTCATACCTACCACTAAATTATTATCATACTCTAACTCTAAAATACAACTTAAACAAATATTATTTGGATTTTCAACTTGTTTATTGATAATGGTCTTACTTACATTATAAATAATTCCTAATCTAATGGGTAACTCAGTATTAAAATTTTTTAGTTGATAATTAACTTGTCCTTTATTAATAATTAGAAGATATTCTATTTCAATTAAAGTCTTATTATCTGAAATAGAAGTTTTAGCTTTAACATTACCTTGATTTATTTTAAATTCTGAAAAATCTACAAAATTATCAGTACAAGAAACTAATCCCCAATCAATATATTTAGAAATTTCATTTTCAATTATTTCTTTTGAAGGGATATAAGGTTTATTATTGTAAAAATAATAGGAAATTCCATTAGAAGTAGAAAGATTTGGAATAACAAAATAACCTCCTTGTTGGCCTATGATGTATAAAGCATCTTTACTCGTCAACTCTAAACAATTCTGGACAAAATCATTCACCACTTGAACTTGAGGAGGAACTTCTTTTATTTTCTGCTGTTCTTGATTTAGTAAAGAATTTATAATATTACTTTTCAAAAAGAAAACAATGCCTATAACAACCAATATAACAATCCCGAGAATAATATAAAGGGTAATCTGACCTCTTACATTCATAAAATAAACTAAGAATTAAAATATAAAAATCTAATGTTTATGTGCTAGCTTAACATCTTCAGCCTTTATTGTCTTTCTCTTGGAATGTTCTGCAAACCTGACAGATTTCTTGCCTATTTCTTCGCCTATTTCTTCAAGAACTTCCCTAAAAGCAGATTTTGCACTATCAGAAACTCTTAAAGCACCTGCTTTCTTCAGCAGTTTCTCCATCCCTGCCAATGACAAAGAATGTTCCATAAAATAAGTATAATTTCATTTTATTTAAAGATTACTAATTAAAAAAATTAAGATTAACTTAAAATCCCCCCCCAATACTCTCATCATATTTTGGTAAAGTAATTGGATTACTACATCTTCCCGAATTACTCACCTCTAATCTATTCATACCTCTTGGTGATCCATAATACATATAACAATATCCATCAGGACTTGCATTTATGTTCTTAATACATAAATTTTCATAAGCAATAATTTCCCTTTCAAAATTACTACAGCCTATACGAGCCTTATTACCTTTATCATATATCCTTCTTCCAACAGCCTGCTCACAGGCACTTATTACAAATAAACCTAAGACTAAGAAAACAAAAATATATATTAATTTTTTATTCAAATATCTCACCTTCTTTTTATTTTTATTGAAATATTATAGAAATTCTAATGCATTTTGATATATATATATATATATCGGTTTTAATTTTTGAACAGAGACTACTCACTAAAGAGCATAAATACAACATCAATTTGTTCAATTATTTAGGTCTTATACTATATATATCGGTTTTGAAAAATATAAACCAAAACCTTATAAACAATCAATTCAATTAAAGATTACCCTACTGTAAATCAGTCGCTGATTCTAAAGATATAGCAAGATTTATAAATGAAAATCAAGGAAAAGTTGTAAAACACGGAAAAACTGAAAGTTTTCAGTGTATCAAAAATCAAGGAGATTTTTAAATATGCCAAAAAGGTTAAGACCAAGGAAAGGAAGTCTGCAGTTCTGGCCTAGAAAGAGGGCTAAAAAGATTTATGCTAATGTTAAATCATGGAAAGAAGCTAAAGATAATAAGCTTCTTGGTTTCATTGGATATAAAGTTGGCATGACTCATTTGCATTACATTCCTCAAAGCCCAAATATAAAAGAAAAAATGGAGACGTTCTCTGCAGCAACAATTCTTGAATGCCCTCCGTTAAAGCCTTTTTCTCTGAGATTTTACAAGGAGAATTCATATGGTGCTCAAATTATCACCGAAATATTTTCAAAGAGTTTAGACAAGGAATTATCAAGAAAAATAACATTGTCAAAAAAGCAAAAAGAAGAAAGAATTCCAGAAAATTATGATTATCTTAAATTAGTTGTTTATACCCAGCCGAAATTGACAGCAATAGGAAAGAAAAAGCCGGAAATCATAGAATTAGGATTGTCTGGAGATTTGGAATTTGCAAAATCCTTGCTCAATAAAAATGAAATAAAATTAAGTGAGGTCTTCAAGGAAAACCAGTATGTTGACATTCATGCAATCACAAAAGGAAAAGGCCTTCAAGGTCCTGTAAAAAGATTTGGAGTTTCCTTAAAGCAGCATAAATCAGAAAAAGGAATCAGGAGAGTTGGTTCTTTAGGAAGCTGGTATGCAAAGACATGGAGAGTTGCACATCCTGGCCAATTAGGCTTATTTAAGAGAACAGAGTACAACAAGTTTATTTTCAAGATAGACAATAACAAAGAAATCAATCCAAGCTCAGGATTTCACAAATATGGAGTAATAAAGAATGATTATGTAATATTAAAAGGCTCAGTTGCAGGCCCTCAGAAAAGAGCAATAATAATAACAGAGCCTATAAGAGATAAAAGAGCATTCCCTGCAAATATAATCTCAATAAGAAAATGAAAATAATTAACTTGGAAGGAAATAAAGTAAAGGAAATCAACTTGCCTATTCAGTTTCATGAGCCATATCACCCTAATTTAATAAAGAGGGCTGTATGGACAATTCAAAGCAACAAGAGGCAGCCTTATGGTGCCAAGGAAAGAGCAGGCCTGGAATATTCATCCACATTGTCAAAAAGAAGGAGAGATTACAAAGGAGTTTATGGTAAGGGGTTGTCAAGGACTCCAAGAAAAGTCATGTGGAGAAGAGGAACTCAGTTTGGATATGTTGGTGCAACAGCTCCTGGCACAGTAGGTGGCAGAAAAGCTCATCCTCCAAAAGCAGAAAAAATATTCAAGAAAAAAATAAACATGAAAGAAAGGAGAAAAGCAATCAGATCAGCATTGACAGCAACATTCAACATTGAATTAATCAAGCAGAGAAATCACAAGATTCCTGAAAATTTCCCATTTATAATTGAAGATAAGATTGAATCTTTAGAAAAAACAAAAGATGTGATAAATATATTGAAAAAATTAGGATTTGAAAAAGAAATGGAAAGATCCGAAAAGAAAAAAGTAAGGGCAGGGAAGGGAAAAACAAGAGGCAGAAAATACAAAAAGAAAAAAGGTTTGCTGATAGTGGTCTCAAAGCAGTGCAAACTAATAAGCTCTGCAATAAATATCCCAGGAACAGACATAGTTGAAATAAAAAACATAAATGCTGAACTTCTTGCTCCCGGCACCCATGCAGGAAGATTAACTTTATTCACAGAATCGGCAATAGAAAAATTAGAAAAGGAAAAATTATTCATATGAAAGACCCATACAGCATAATAAAGCATCCGGTATCAAGTGAAAAAGCAGTCAGGTTAATGGAATCGGAGAATAAATTAACATTCATAGTGGACAGAAAATCAAATAAGCAAGAATTAAAAAAAGCATTAGAAAATTTATTTAAGATAAAAGTGATAAAAATAAACACATTGATATTGCCTTCAGGAAGGAAAAAAGCATACATCAAGTTATCTCCTGAAACGCCTGCAATAGATGTTGCAACTCAGCTGGGATTGATATAAAATGGGAAAAAGGATAATAACACAGAGAAGGGGGAGAGGAAGCTCAACATATAGGGCGCCATCCCACAGATACAATTATTCTTTAGAATACCCGAAAACAAATGAAAAATTAACAGGAACTATAATAAGATTGCTTCATGACCAGGCAAGAACATCCCCAATAGCAGTTGTTGAATTTAATAATAAAGAAAGAATAAATATTCCAGCTCCACTGAATATAAGGGAAGGCTCAACAATCTATTATAACCTTAATCAAACTCCGGGTTCTATCTTGAGATTATCAGAAATTCCAGAAGGAACAGAGATATACAACATAGAAAGCATTCCTGGAAGCAATGGAAAATTCTGCAGAGCAGCAGGTTCTACAGCAAGGGTATTAATGAAGACTGATGAATTTGTACTGGTTAAATTGCCTTCAAAAAAACAAAAAAAATTCAATCCAAATTGCAGGGCAATAATTGGCACAATAGCAGGCTCTGGAAGAAAGGAAAAGCCGATATTAAAGGCAGGAAAAAAATTCTATATGATGAAAGCAAGGAACAAGCTTTATCCAAGAACCTCAGGAGTTTCAATGAATGCTGTTGATCATCCATTCGGCTCTGGTAGAGGTAGCCATGTAGGCAAACCTAAAACTCCTCCAAGAAATGCTCCTCCAGGAAGAAATATTGGATTGATAAGAGCAAGAAGAACAGGAAGGAAGAGATAAAATGCCAGAATTCAAATACAAGGGAAAAACACTTGAGCAATTAAAAAAAATTGACTTAAATGAATTCATGAAATTAGTTCCTTCTAGAGAAAGAAGATCCCTGAAAAAAGGATTTACAGAGCAGCAAAAAAGACTATTGAAAAAAATAGATTTGGCATTGGAGGGAAAATACAAAAAACTGATAAAAACCCATTGCAGGGATTTGATTATTCTTCCAAAGATGGCTGGCTTGACGATTTATGTTCATAAGGGAAATAGTTTTGAGCCTGTTAAAATAGAGCCTGAATCAATTGGTTTTAGGTTGGGCTATTTCACATCTACAAGAAAGAAAGTAGAGCACTCTGCTCCAGGTATAGGAGCAACAAAATCAAGTGCTGCTGCTTCAGTCAAATAAAAATGGAAGCGATAGTTAATGCAAAAAATTTGGGAATTTCAGCAAAAGCATCAGTTGAGATATGCAACATGATAAGAAATAAGCCTATAGAAACAGCAAAAAAAATACTGGAAAGAGTAATTGAAAAAAAGCAGGCAGTTCCCTACAAAAGATTTAATATGGAAATTCCTCACAGAAAGGGGAATATTGCAGCAGGAAAATATCCAGTAAAAGCATCAGAAACAATATTGTCATTGGTGAAAAACGCAGAGGCAAATGCTGAAAACAAAGGCATGTCAAAAAATTTAACAATAACCCATATTTCAGCGCATAAAGGACAAAAACAGTCAAGATACGGGAGAAAAGTGGGCAAGAAAGCAAAAAGAACTAATATAAAAATAATTGTTCAAGAGAAAAAATGATAGAAAAGGAGATAGTTGCAAAGAACATGAGGGAATATGCCATTCATGAATACATGGCCAAAGAGCTGCCTAAAGCATGTTACTCAAAGATTGAGCTTAAAAAAACCCCCTTGGGAGAAAAGATAATAATTCATACTTCCAGGCCTGGATTGGTTGTAGGAAAAAAAGGTGCAAACATTCAGAGAATTACAGAAACATTGAAGGATAAATTTAAAATGGAAAATCCCCAGGTGGAGATTTCTGAAATCCAAAAACCTAATCTTGATCCTAAATCAGTCGCAGAGAGAATCTTATCCTCATTCGAGAGGTTTGGCCCTAAGAGATTCAAGTCAATAGGCTACTCGGCCTTGCAGGACATAATAGATGCAGGAGCAACAGGAGCTGAAATAATAATTTCGGGGAGGGGGGTTCCATCAAAAAGATCAAAAACATGGAGGTTCTTTGCAGGCCACTTGAAAAAATCAGGAAACATTTCACTGAATTACACTAAAAGATCATTGGTTGTAGCAGAGCTCAAATCAGGTGCAATAGGTATAAAAGTGAATATCTTAACTTCAGATGTTATACTGCCTGATGAGATTAAATTAAAAGACGAGGAAAAAAAGGTTAAGGCTGAAGAAATTAAAGATGAAGTTGAAATAATAAAGAAATCAGAGAAGGATGGTAAAGAAAAAAGAACTAAAGCAGCTTGATGTTGGGGCATTAAGCTCGAAGCTTGAAGAGCTGAAAAAGGATTTAATGAAGATAAACGCTCAAAGGTCTTCCAAGAGTACAATTGAAAATCCTGGAAGAATCAATCATATAAAAAGGACAATTGCAAGGATTAAAACATATATAAAAACTAAGGAGGATACTAAAAAAACGTGACTGAGATAGATCCACTAACCGGGTTGCCAAAAGAGCTTGGCATCGGGGAGTCAATAACAAAAGAAAGCCAGAGTATAACAATAAGGACAGTAAGGCGTAGGTTCGGTAAAATAATAACATTGATTGAAGGTTTTCAAAAGGAAGTCAACATAAAGGAAGTAGCAAAAAAATTAAAATCAGTCTTGGCGTGTGGTGGAACAATAAAGGAAGATGTAATAGAATTGCAGGGAAATCACCCAGAAAAAGTAAGGCAAGAACTGATAAAATACGGCTTTCCAAAGGACTCTATAAGCATACAAAAATGAATTTAAAAAGAATTAGAAGCCTGATGATAGGCTCTAACATAGAAATAACAGAATCAAAAAATAAAACATTGGTTGGACTGAAAGGGAAGGTCATAAACCAGACAAAAAACACAATAGCATTGGAAACAAAAAAAGGCATTAAAAAGGTAATATTATCGCATGTAAAAATAAAAAATGAAAAGAATTAAGAAGATAACACCAAGGGGGCGTATTTTATTCGGGAGAGTGATAAAGAAAGATGTGTCAAAAACAGCAACAATATTGGTTGAACACACTCATTTCATAAGAAAATACGAAAGGTATGAAAAAAGATTTTCAAAAATCCGTGTTCATAATCCTGAAGAAATAAATGCTCAGGTAGGTAATCTGGTGAAAATCCAGGAAACAAGGCCGATATCAAAAACAAAACATTTCATAATAACTGAAATAATAAAAAATGAAAGCGCTTAATGCAAAAATAACAAGAGCATTACCAGTAGGTTCAAAAATCCCGGTTTGCGATAATTCAGGATCCAAAGTGATCAAAATATTCGCTGTAAAGGGAGCTAAAACAGTAAAGGGAAGGTATCCTGCAGCAGGTGTTGGCGACATGGTGTATGCTTCAACAGTAAGAGGCAAACCAGGAACAAAGAAACTGACAGTATTAGCAGTGATTGTAAGGCAAAAAAAAGAATACAGGAGAATTGATGGCACTAGAATAAAATTTGAGGATAATGCAGCAGTGGTCTTGAAGGATGATAAAGGAAACCCGAAAGGGACAATTTTCAAGGGCCCGATAGCAAAAGAAGCGGCAGCCAGGTGGCCTGCAATAGGTAAAATCGCTTCAATAGTTGTATAAAAAATGAAAAAGTTTTCAAGATTTTGGAAGTCAAGCAAAAAACCAAGGAAGCAGAGGAAATACAGAGCTAATGCTCCATTGAATATAAAAAGAAAATTTCTTTCTGTTCACTTATCAAAGGAATTAAGGAATAAGTATAAAACAAGAAATATCATAATCAGAAAAAATGACAAAGTAAAAATAATGAGGGGGCATTTTAATGGAAAAACCGGAAAAATAATTAAAGTGTTGACTAAAAAATCAAAAGTATTCATAGAAAACATTCAAAATATAAAGAAGGATGGAACAAAAACATTCTATCCTATAGAGCCATCCAACCTGATGATTTTGGAGCTGGATTTAACAGATAAAAGGAGAAAGATAGGAAAAAATGGTTAAACCGCACTTAAAAAGATTGAATGCGCCAAGAACATGGCCAATAAGCAGGAAAGGAACTAAATGGGTGACAAGGCAAAACCCGGGTCCCCATAAATTACATGAATCCATACCCCTGAACATTCTCTTGAAAGATTTGTTGAAATATGCTAAGACAAAAAGGGATGTAAAAAGGATATTAAACAACAAAGAGGTATTAATAAACAAAATACCAAGAAGAGATGTAAAATTTCCAGTTGGGATTTTTGACATAATAGAAATTCCAAAAACAAAAGAGCATTTCTTGCTGTTGTTGAACAAAAAAGGGAAATTATGCTTAAGCAAGATTGATGAGAAAAAAGCAGAAATAAAGCATTTGAAGATAATCAATAAGAAAATATTAAAAAAAGGAAGATTACAGATAAATTTCTACAACGGGAATAATATAATTACAGATTATAAAGACTACAAGGTTGGGGATACGTTATTGATGAATTTAAAGGAAAGGAAAATTGTAAAGCACCTTAAGTTAGAAAAAGGTGCTTCAGTATATCTAACTAAAGGAAAGCACACTGGTTTAATCGGAACATTTGAAAAAATCATTCCTTCATCTAATAATTCAAAAAATAACATAGTGGAATTAAAGATGGACAATAAAACAACAAGGACATTAAAGGATTATATTTTTGTTGTTGATAAAAGCTTAATATGAACAAAATGCAAGAGATAAGGATAGAGAAGATAACCTTAAACATAGGAGTGGGGGAATCAGGGGATAAGTTAGAGAAAGTTATGATATTACTAAAAGAAATTACAAATTCAAAGCCAGTGAAGACAAAAACAATGAAAAGAATCCCTGGATGGAACATACGTCCGAAATTAGCAATAGGTGCTAAAGTTACTTTAAGGGGGAGAAAAGCAGAGGAGCTATTGAAAAAATTGCTTAAGTCTGTAAACAATAAAATCCTTTTAAGAAAATTTGATGATTTTGGCAATTTTTCATTTGGAATAAAGGAATACATTAACATCCCAGAAATGGAATACAAGCCAGAAATAGGAATAATAGGCCTTGAAGTTGCAGTGACATTAGAGCGCCCGGGATTCAGGGTTAAAAAAAGAGCGCTAAGAAAAAGTAAAATAGGAAAAAAGCATTTAATAACAAAAGAGCAGTCTATTGAATTTATGAAAAACAAATTTAATATTGAAATAGCTGATAAGGAGGAGATATGACAACAAGCGATTATAAAAAGGTTTTCAAGCAATTAGAGGCAAAGCCTGCCAAATTAAAGAAATTTATCAAGCACAATGCTCCAAAAAGCAGGAAGTTTGGGCAGATAACCAAGAAATGTAGGCTATGTGGCAGGACTCATGCGCATATATCAAAATATAACTTGAACCTCTGCAGGCAGTGTTTCAGGCTTAATGCCCAAAAATTAGGATTTAGGAAGTATATGTAAAATGACACTAAATGATTCGCTAAGCAATGCACTTTCAAACATATTGAATTGCGAGAAGGCAAGGAAAAATGAATGTACAGTCAAGCCAAGTTCATCCTTAATAAAAAGAGTTTTGCATATTATGAAGGATAACAAGTACATAGGGGATTTCAAGGAATATCAAGGCAGAGGCAATTACATAAAGATAAATCTCTTGGGAAAAATAAACAAATGCGGATCTATAAAGCCGAGATTTTCTGTTAAAAGTGATCAATTGGAGAAATACGAAAAAAGATACCTTCCTGCAAAGGATTTTGGAATAATAATCATATCTACAAACAAAGGGTTAATTACTCATTATCAGGCTAAAGAAAAAGGATTGGGAGGAAGATTAATCTCTTATGTGTATTAAAAATGAAGAAAGATATAACAGAAAAATTAAAGATACCGGAAGATGTTATTCTTGAGATAGATAATCATTTAATAAAAGTCAAAGGGCCAAAAGGCTCCAATGAAAGAAGGATATTTCATCCAAAAGTGAATATAGAGAAAAAAGATGATTTAGTTTTTGTAACTTCCAAAAGAGCAACCAAGAAAGAAAAGATAATTCTGAATACGTTAAAAGCGCACATAAGAAATCTGATTAAAGGTGCAAAAGAGGGTTATGAATATGAGCTGAAAATATGCTCTGGGCACTTCCCAATGAATGTTTCTGTGCAGGGTGATGAATTAATCATTAAAAACTTCTTTGGGGAGAAAAAGCCAAGAAAGGCAAAGATTCCAAAAGATGTGCATGTAAAAGTAGATGGAGACATAGTTAAAGTAAGCGGTGTTGACATAGACATAGTAAGCCAGACAGCATCAAAGATAGAATCAACAACAAGAAGAACAGGCTATGACAGAAGGATATACCAGGATGGAATTTGGCTCATAAAGAAAGCAAAATGAAAAATAAACTGAAGTTCAAAAGGCAGAATTTCCTTTTAAAGAAATTAAAAGATAGTTGGAGAAGACCAAGGGGCATTCATAGCAAATTAAGGTTGAAAAAGAGGGGCAAGGGCAAAAGGCCAAAAATAGGCTATGGAAACGACAGAAAGATTAGGGGATTGACAAAAAACCAGCATTACACATATATAAACAATATAAAAGATCTGGAAAACATAAAAAATTCCATAATAATCTCATCAAATATAGGTTTGAAGAAAAAGTTGGGGATAATAACTAAAGCAAAGGAGTTGGGACTGAATATCCTTAACATGGGAAATACTGATAAATTCCTAGAGGAAACCAAGAAGAAAAGAGAGGAAAAAATACAAAAAAAGAAGGAAGGTAAAACTAAAGTAAAGGTAACAAAAAAAGATGAAGCAAAAGAAACCAGCAAGGAGGAAAAAGAAAAGAGTCTCAAGGAGGAGAAAAGAAAGGTTTTAGAAAAAGGATTATAAAATGGTTGACTTAAAAACCCAGAGAAATATTGCAAAATCACTGTTTAAGGTGGGAAACAAAAGGGTAAGATTTGATCCTGAAAAATTATCTGAGATAAAAGAGGCAATAACAAAAAAAGATATCAAGAGATTGGTGAATGAAGGAGCAGTAGAAATACTGCCAAAAAGAGGTTCCTCGAGAGCAAGGGCAAGAATCATATTAATACAGAAAAGAAAAGGAAGAAGGAGGGGCATAGGTTCAAGAAAAGGAACATCAAATGCAAGATTAAATTCAAAAGAACACTGGATGAATAAGATAAGGGTGCTGAGAAGATTCTTAAAAGAATTAAAAGAAAAAAAATTAATTAACAACAAAAACTACAAAGAACTTTACTTAAAGGCAAAGGGTGGTTTCTTCAGAAGTGAAAGGCACTTGAAAACCTACATAAATGAGAGGAGTTTAATACAGAAAGATGGCAAGAAGTAAGAGATACACAGTAAAGGTAAAAAGAAAAGGAAAGACCAACTACAAATTAAGGTTAAATCTCCTCAAGTCAGACAAACCAAGATTGGTTATAAGAAAATCATCAAGATATATTTTATTGCAGATAGTAAAAAGCGAGAATTCTCAGGATAAGGTAATAATTTCTTGTCACAGCAGCGAACTAAAAAAGCTTGGATGGAATTATAATTTAAAGAATATTCCCTCTTCTTACCTTGCTGGTTTTTCACTTGGGAAAAAAGCTTTAAAGAATGATGTAAAAGAAGCAATACTGGATATAGGCTTCCAGAAATCAGTGATAAAATCAAGAATTTATTCATCATTGAAGGGGTGCATGGATGCGGGATTAAAAATTCCGCACAACCAGGATATATTTCCCCCGCAAGAAAGGATAAAAGGTTTGCATATAAACAAGGATGTGGAAAAAAAGTTTGAGGAGATAAAAAGGAAAATAGAAAATGGTTGAAGAAGAAGAAAAAATAATTGAAGAAGTGCCAATAGGGATAAAAAGAGAAAAAGGATTTGATAAGGAGAAATGGGCTCCTAAGACAGAATTAGGGAAAAAAGTAAAATCAGGGGAAATAAGCAATATTGAAGAAATATTTGACAGGGGTTATAAAATTCTAGAGCCCCAGATAGTTGATGCTTTGATGCCAGACTTGGAATCAGACTTGATATCTGTAGGTCAGTCTAAAGGCAAATTTGGCGGTGGAAAAAGGTCTATATGGAAACAAACACAGAAAAAAACAAAAGAAGGGAATAAGATGAAATTCTCCACTCTAACTGTCATTGGCAATAAAGATGGTTATGTTGGCATTGGAGTTGGCTCGTCAAATGAGACTATGCCTGCAAGGGAAAAATCACTAAGGAAAGCAAAATTAAACTTGATAATGATAAGGCGTGGCTGTGGATCATGGAAATCTGGCGGGAAAAACAACAATTCAATTCCTTTTGAGGTATATGGAAAATGCAGCGCAGCAGAAATAAAGTTAACACCAGCGCCAAAAGGTACAGGATTATGCATAGAGGGGGAATGCAAGAAAATATTGAGAATGGCTGGAATAAATGATATTTACTCAAAATCAAAAAACAGCAAGACAAAATTAAATCTCATAAAGGCTTGTTTCAATGCTCTCAAGAAATTGTCAGAATTAAAAATAGATGAAGACTACATGAAAAAATATGGAATAATAGAGGGAAGGATAAAATGAAGAGGATAGCAGTGATAAGGCTCAGGGGATTGACAGGAATAAAGAAGGATATAAAAGACACCATGAACATGCTTAGGCTTTACAACAAGAATCATTGTGTTATAATAACTAATTCTGAGCATAATATTGGAATGTTGAGGAAAGTCAAGGATTATGTCACATGGGGGGAGATAGATGAAAAAACATTCAGGGAATTATTGTTGATAAGGGGAAAGACAATAGGAAAGAAAAACCTGACAGAGCAATATCTAAAGGAAAAAACAAAATTATCAGTGGATGAATTCATAAAAGAATTTTTTAGCTTCAAGAAGAATCTCAAGGATGTTCCAGGATTAAAATTGTATTTCAGGCTAAAACCTCCAGTAAAGGGATTTGAGAGAAAAGGCATAAAAGTTCCATACAGCATGGGTGGCGCTCTTGGTTACAGAAAGGATAACATTAATAATTTGATAATAAGGATGCTGTAAAAATAATAAAAAATAGAAAAATAAAATTAAATAAGAATACTAAAAAAGCTCTAGAAAAAATTCTTACAAGGAATGACTTGAGTGACTTCATTGCCGAAAATGTTTTATTAGATACTTTAAAGGCTGGAATTGTTAAACAAAACATAAAAAATTTGATCCAAAAACAACAACAAGTTTTATAAAACCTTTTTTAATAAGTTTAAATAACATGATAATAAAAAGAAAAAAGGCAACAAGATACAGGGGATCTCAGACTCATGGCGGTGGCTCTAAAAAGAAAAGAAGAGGAGCAGGCAACCGTGGTGGCAGAGGCATGGCAGGCTCTGGCAAGAGAGCCGATCAGAAAAAGCCAACAATACTAAAATTATATGGCTCTTCTTACTTTGGAAAAAAAGGATTTACCTCAAAAATCAAAAAGGATATCAAATCAATAAATATACAAACAATAGAAAATAGATTATACAGCTGGCTTAAAAAAGGAATATTAAAAAAGCAGGATGATATAATGAATATAAACTTAAAGGAATTGGGATATGACAAATTATTGAGCAAGGGAAAAATAAAAAACAAGTTTAACATTGAAGTTGAGTATGCTTCAAAGAAAGCAATTGAAAAAATACAAAAATCAGGTGGAAAAATAAATGTCATTAGTACAACAGATAGTTAATTTTCTTCCAGAAGTCAAGGGTCCTAAAGACAAGCATCAGCCTTTCAAGAAAAAACTAAAGTGGACATTGATAATTCTCATAAGCTTTTTCATTCTTGGAATAATTCCATTATGGGGCTTGGGCCAGAATTCTCTAGAGCAGTTTGATTTTCTTTCAATAATATTGGCAGCTCAGTTTGGTTCATTAATCTCTCTAGGAATAGGCCCAATAGTAACAGCTTCAATTGTATTGCAGTTGTTAAATGGCTCTGGAATACTGAAGATAGATACAAAAACTCATGAAGGCAGAGTATTATTCCAGGGTTTGCAGAAAATACTGACAATATTCTTCATAATATTTGAGGCAATAGTTTACATTTTCATGGGAGGATTATCTCCTGCTGTGGGAATTTCTCCATGGATATTGGTTTTTCAGTTATTCTTGGGAGGAATGTTAATCCTTTATATGGATGAAGTGATGAACAAATGGGGTTTTGGATCAGGAGTTTCATTATTCATTGCAGCAGGAGTCTCAGCAGAAATTATAATCAAGGCATTTTCTCCATTAACAACAACAGGAGCAATAGCATTCGGCACAGGGCAAGCTCCAATAGGAAAAGTCTTTGTGTTCTTTTATTCATTAGTTCAGGGAAATCCAACAGAATCATTGCTGGCAATAGCAGCAATTTTCTTCACTATTCTTGTATTTGTGATATCAGTATATGCCCAGGCAATGAAAGTTGAAATTCCATTGTCATTTGGAAGAGTTAGAGGATATGGTATAAGGTGGCCATTAAGGTTCATGTATACTTCAAATATTCCTGTAATCCTTGTAGCAGCATTAATGGCAAACATACAACTATGGGCAAAACTGTTAGAAAACTGGGGTTATCCCATTTTAGGAACATTCACAGGCAATATTCCATCAACAGGGATAGTTGCATGGGTTTTTTCCCCGGATATAATATCCAATATAATAAAAGGCTCGTTTGTATTGTCCGATATTTCACATTCTTTGGTTTATATGCTGTTCATGGTGATAGGTGCAATAATCTTTGCCATATTCTGGGTGCAGACATCAGGAATGGACGCAAGATCACAGGCAAGTCAGATGATGGCTTCTGGATTGCAAATTCCTGGATTCAGGAGGGATGAGAGAGTGCTAGAGCAAATATTAAAAAGGTATATAATGCCCTTAACAGTCATGGGAGCATTATCGGTAGGTGTTCTTGCTGGAGTTGCAGACCTGACAGGAGCATTGTCAAGGGGTACAGGAATTTTATTAACTGTAATGATAATATATAATTTCTATGAAAAAATAGCTCAGGAGCATATGGTGGATATGTATCCTGGACTAAGAAAAGTTATGGGAGGATAAATGTTAGACAGCTTTTTCAATTCAATATTCGGATTTTTGATAAAAATTAATCCTTTGCTTGGGTTATTAATAATTTCATTTATATTGACTTTGCTCATATCTTTATCCTATAAATTTCTCACAAACCAGAAGGAATTAAAGCAGCATAAGGGGGAAATGAATATATTGCAGAAGGAAATAAAATCATTGAAGGACAATCCTCAAAAAATGATGGACAAGCAGAAGGAACTGATGGAAAAAAACTTCAAGATGATGAAGTATAATATAAAACCAATGATTATTACTTTCATACCTTTAATTATAATATTTGGCTGGCTGAGGGTTACTTTTGAGCCACTGGGAAAATTGATTTTGGGTTTATCATGGTTCTGGGTATATCTAATAAGCGCAATTGTATTCAGCATATTAATTAGAAAGCTTTTAAAGATTTATTAATCTCAATTTTATTAAAATGGCAAGACCAAGCAGAAGATCAAGGACATTGGCAAGGATTTACAAGAGGGTGACAAAGGGAGTTAAACTGGTTTATAAAAAAAGAAAGCCAAAACCCGCTCATTGCAGTAATTGTGGTGTTGTCTTAATAGGTATTCCTCATGAAAGACCATACAAAATGATGAACATGCCTAAATCCCAAAAAAGACCCGAAAGAATGTTTGGCGGAGTTCTTTGTTCAAGATGTGCTAAGAGAGAAATAATAAACAGAATAAGAAAATAAAAAGAAAATAAAAAAGAAGTTAAAAGTTAATCAACATCTTCGATTACATGCTGTATTTAATTCTCTAATAGCAGACATTCCTGAATTAAAAGTAACACTATCACATGTATTATCATCATAAACCCCATCCATATTTATATCATAACCAATAATATCTAACCCAGCATTATTACATATTATATTTCTTGTCACTCTTGCTAAAGCTCCTCGTCTAAACTTAATTCCAGAAGCTCCACCTTCAATTCTATTATTTCTTATTATACTATCTCTTCCTTCTATTATATTTATTCCATAACGTACTCTCGTATCCCTCTCATTCATATTACGATACAAATCAGCGTTAAGTAATATATTATTATTTTCTATTATATGAGAATATCCCCTAACATTAATTTCAAGACCATTTGTCCTACAATTCTTTATAGTATTTCCTGTTCCCATTATATTGATACGATCAATTCCTGTTAAAATATGATTATTACAGTTTAAAATAATATCCTCCCCCCATATATATAGGGGGGGCCTATCCCCACAATTAATATCTCTTCTTAAACTAAAACTTTGATTAAAAATAAATTCTGATTCTGCCATTTTATCACAAAAATTTATACATTCTCCATTATTACATATTTCATTTCCATCACATGTTTCCCTTAACCAATACCCCCCATTAGGTGAATTTCTACAAACCATTACATTGCCATCACCAGTACACTGTTTTTCACCGACTTGGCATCTTGCCTGATTTCCTCCACCACCAGGAATATCACCACATCTTCCATTACTGCATCTTGTTCCTATACATGCAATAGGTTCACTCCACCTACGATTTAATTCACAAGTTCTATAAGAATTTTCACTAACACATTCATTTTGACCTAATTGACATTCTCCTTGGTTTCCTCTTCTGTTAGTATTATACTCTCCCTCATCATATTCCCCCCCTCCGCCACCTCCAGCAACTCTTCTTCCAACAGCCTGCTCACAGGCGCTTATTACAAACAAACCTACAACAAGAACAGCAAAAATATATATTAACTTTTTATTCAACCCCATCAGCCTCCTTTTCCAAAATTTATTTTGCAAAAGCTTTTCCTAAAAGCTTTATTATAGAAAATCCAATGCATTTTAATATATATATATATATATATCGGTTTTAGAAAATATAATTAAAATCAAAGAACAACAAGTTTTATAAAACCTTTTTTTAACATTTTAAATATGATAGGACAATTAGCAATAAAGATAGCAGGAAGAGAATCAGGAAAGCATTGTGTCATAGTTGACAAGATAGATTCAACTTATGTTTTGATAGATGGAAATGTAAGAAGAAAGAAATGCAATATTAATCATCTTGAATTACTAAACAAAAGATTGGATATCAAGAAAGAAGCATCAACAGAGGAAATTCATAAGGCAATGGAAAAAGAAGGAATAAAAACAATTAAGTTAAAGCCAAAAAAAGAGATAAAATCAAGACTTAAAAAAATAAAGAAATCAAAGAAGCAGGAAGCAGTAGAAGAAAAACAAAAGAAAAATGTCTCAAAAAGAAGAACAAAAGAGCAAGATAATCGAATTCCAAATTCTTAAGCAGGAAATTCAGAGATTACAGGAGCAGTTGCAGAGCATAAACAATAATATGCAGGAATTGCAAATCTTAAATAATACACTGGAAGAATTAAAAAATATAAAGGAAAACCAAGAGATATTGATTCCTTTAGGTCAGGGGATATTTACAAAAGGAAATATAAAAGATTCAGATGAATTAATAACAAATGTAGGCTCTAATATTCTTGTAGAGAAAAATCTAAAGGAAACAAAAGACATGGTAAAATTAAATATCCTGAATTTGTCAAAAGTCCTGGAAAATCTTGAAGATGAAATGAACAAAAATATTGAGAAACTGCAGGGATTGCAGAAAGAGATAGTAGAGCAGGAAAAACAATAAATTTATATTTAAATTAAATAATAAGATTTCTATATGAAAAAACTATTGGTGATTATAACAATATTATTGATAGCATCTTCTCCTGTATGGGCATTCTCTATAAGGGATATATTGAATGACTTCAGAGGGATATTTCTCAATGATAAAATAACTGGAACTGCAGTAACCTGCACAAATGGGCAGTTAAAATGTGGAACTTCAACAGAGTGCTCTGGTTCAATTTGTGTAATGCAGTGTCAAAGTAGTAAATGGGTAAAATACCAATATTGCTCATATCAATGTTCTAATGGGCAATGTACTACATCCACAGGAACATCAACAGGTATAAGTGGAACAACATCAGGAACAGGAACCACAGATACATCATCCACAGGAACATCAACAGGCATAAGTGGAACTACAAATACATCAAGTACATCGTCTACAGGAACTACAAATACATCAAGTACATCGTCTACAGGAACAACAAGTACAGGAACCACAGAACCAACATCCCCCACAGCACCAGTAACCGAACCAACTACTCCTATGACACCACAAACATGTTCAGATGGAACTTTATCTGCTCAATGTAGTACTAACAAGCCATATTTCTGTGACAATGGAAATTTAATACAAAACTGCAATACCTGTGGCTGTCCAACAGAAAAAGAATGCATAAATAATCAATGTGTTGACAAAGAGCCTTATGATCCGGGGGGTGTAGAAGATAATGATCCTGATGTATTAAACATGCCTCCATTAATAACTCCAATACCTCAAAAAATAATTAAAATAGGTGAAAGTATTCAGTTTGAAGTAAATGCAATAGATCCCAACAATGACCAGATAAGATACAGCATACAACCCCCAGAAGTAACAACCTGCTCAATCTCAAGCAATATTGTAAGTTGCACAGGAATTAAAGCAGGAGATGGAACACTGACAATAACAGCAAATGATGGAAAAGATCAAGCAGTAAGAGATGTTTTTTTAAAAGTTCTTGGGGAATTACCTAAATTACAAAAAGGAGTTGCGGCAGGAATTGCAAATACTCCCCCCACAGCAGATGCAGGTCCTGACAAGATAGGAATTCCAGGAGCAGAGGTAACATTTGATGCATCATTATCATATGACAAGGAAGGATTGTTATCAGTTCCAGAAACATACAAATGGTATGAAAATAATAACCCAATAGGAACTGGAAAGATTATAAAAAAGATATTTCCTTTAGGAAGTCATGAAATAAAACTAATAGTAACAGATTCTGAAGGCTTGACATCTGAAGATACATTAAAACTAACTGTAAAAGAAAAGAATGTCTGCAAGAATACTCAGACAATATATTATCCAGAGGATACATTATGCAACAGCAAATGGCCGATAAAAGAGGGGGATACATTCAAGATAAATTCAGTGACAGAAGGCTCATGCAGTTTGTTTGAAGTTTGCTCTGATGACATAGATTATATCATAGATGACTCTATACAATGCTGCACAAGTGAATTGACAGATCCTGAAAAAGCGCCTGCATGCAATTTTGCAACTGAAAATTCTCAAACTCTCAAGAATTGCCAGGCATTGTATATAATAAACAGCTTGGGAAGGGCAGCAATTTACATGCAGGGTTACTTTGATGCAGAAATGTGCTGCAAAGGCGTTGAAGCATTATGCCCTCAGCAGAGTTATTTGTATACTTCTCAGCCATTGCCAGAATATCTAAAAGGAGTTAAATGCTCAAACACTCCAGAAAATAATCCTAATGGTTATTGGGCTTCAGACACAAAATTAAACTTAAATGAGATAGCTTTGTTTGATGCACCAGCGCACAGCTCACTAAATGTATTAAAAATGGGGACATGTGTTGATTATTCAACTGCAGCAACAACCTTACTGAGAAAAATTGGCTTTTCATCAGAAAGTATATTAACAACAGAAGCATCAAATCATGCATATAATCTGATAAGATTTGACTTGGACAAAAAATATACTATATTTGACACTACAGGGAATAATGATGGTTTAAGGCTTGGTAAAGTTCCTCCAGGATATGACTATTGCGAGAATATAATAAACTGCTACAATGACTTGGGCAAAATCCCATGCCCAAGCAACAAGGAGATAAATGGTTGTGAAAATATAAAGGAAAACATTGGCAGAACAACAGGAACAGTTGGTTATAAAATAACAAATACTTTCAAGGAATTGTATGATAAATTCAAGACAGAGGTGTTGAGATGAAAAAAATAATTTATTTGCTTATTTTCCTGTTAACAATAAGCATAGTGGCATCCCAAGAAGTGCAGGTTGTTAAAGAATCTCTCAATGAAATAAAGCTGAATGATGTTATAGAGGTTAAAATTCATATCTCAAATCCATCTTCAGCAGAAAAAGAGTTTAACATAATAGAAAATCTCCCCCAAAACATAGAAGTTATAGATCCTGTAAAAGTCTTCACAAAAAAAAATGATGCCCTGGAAGTGAAATATTATGAATGGATAACTAAAATATCCCCAAACTCAATAAAAACAATCACCTACAAAATAAAGCCATTATCACTAGGAGAATATTCAATAGGCCCTACAAGAGTAGTAGACAATTCAAATCTTGCAACATATGAAAGCAATTTGATAACCTTTAATGTAAAATGCATTCCAAACAACAAATGCGAGAGCAGTGAAAACAGCATTACATGCCCGGAAGACTGCTCAACAGGCATTTTAGATGGGATATGTGATTACAAGGCAGATGGCATTTGCGATCCTGACTGTGATGATGAACCAGATTGTAAAAAATCAGAATTTAATTTAAATTATTTTATAATTCCCTTCATCATTATAATCTTGGTAATATTGTTGATATGGTTATTGCCAAAAATATTTAAAAAAAAAGAAAAAATTCAGGTTCAGGAAGAAAAACCAGAGATAAAGTACACTGAGGAAATTACAAAGAAACAAGAGCCTGAGGAAAAAGATCCCTTGTCAGGAATGCAAAATAATTAATAAAACCTCTAAATTTTTATAAAAGAGATTATTTTTATGATAATATGGATTTAATCAAATATTATTCAAACAAAAAAGTGCAGGAATTCTTGCTAAATATATCAAAAAACAGGGAAGTGGCAGTCAAATTTCAGGATAATTTTGGAAAACGCCCCGATACTCTCCAATTTGAGAATGATGTTCTTGAATTTGTAAAAAAAGGAGCAACTTCCTTCCATATATCAGAAGAGCACTGGTCTAATCCTTTATTATTGAAATCGGGCATGACAAAATCGCAGTTGGATTCATTAAGAACAGGTTGGGACCTAATTTTAGATATAGATGGTCCGTTGGAATACTCAAAGATAACATCTCATCTAATCTCAGAAGCATTACAATTTCATGATGTGGAAAACTTTACAGTGAAATTCTCAGGCAATAGGGGATTTCATATTGCAATTCCATTTAATGCATTTCCAGATTCAGTGGATGCAATAAAAACAAAGGATTTATTTCCAGAAGGCCCAAAAGTTATTGCTTCTTACCTAAAAGAAATGATAAAAGATGAACTAACAGCGCAAATAACAGAAAAAATTCCAGAAGGTGAACTAAAAGATTACAAGAAGGAAAATAAGTTTGATCCATTTTCAGTTGTAGATATAGATACAATATTAATTTCAAATAGGCATATGTTCAGGGCGCCTTATTCCATTAATGAAAAATCAGGATTGATTTCAATTCCAATAAATAAGAAAAATATTTTAAACTTTGACAAGGAACAGGCAACTCCAGAAAACATCTCCTTCAATGAAAAATTCCTGTCAGAATGCAAAAATGGAGAATCTTCTAAGTTGATAATTCAGGCGTTTGACTGGAACAAGAAACTGCCCCAGAAAGAAATAACTATAAGCAGACAGTATCAAGAAATAACCCAAAAAATCCCAATGGAGCTATTTCCGTCGTCAATAAAAAAAGGTTTATTGGGATTGGAAGATGGGAGAAAAAGATTCCTGTTTGTCTTGTTAAATTTCCTGAGAAGTCTAAACTACGATTATGGGGAAATAGAAAAGATAATTTATGAATGGAACAAAAAAAATAGAGAGCAATTGAAAGAAGGTTATATAAAATCGCAGTTGTTATGGCACAAAAGGCAGGATAAGATACTACCTCCGAACTTCAGCAATAAAGTTTACTATGATGATATCGGTCTAAAGCCAAAGGAAAATGAGTTAAAATTCAAAAATCCCGTGAATTATTCATTAAGCCTGCTTAGAGCAAAACACCGTTGACAGTTCCTTCCTGTCCGGGCCTTGAAGTTATTTTTGCATTACCTATCTCAGTTTTCACTATAGAACCCCTTGTTAGGATATTCCTCCTTACAAAATGCCTGTTTGCAGGATTTGATACTATGCTTGTAATTTTTGCTTTCTTGTATTTTTTTTCTTTCTTGTCATAAACATTGATCACATTTGAAGAAAGCAAGAATTGTTTTTTATTTCCGCCAGTTGTTCTTGTTATTATTAATGAATTCTCCCCGATTTTTGTATGTCTTGGATTACTCCCTAAGTTAGAAATTCTTTTTGTTGGCTTGAACTTGTATCTTCCGCCGCTTGGTTTTCTGTTTGATCTTTTTTGGATTATTGACATAAAAAATTTTTGATTAAAAACCTTTATATATGTTGCTATTATGAAAATTGTATGGATCCGACAAGACCTTTGGATTTTTTGAATGAGTCAAGAAGCAAGAGGATAATTGTGGAGTTGAAAAATACAAAGCAGTATATCGGAAAATTGACATCATTTGACATTCACATTAATATTGTCCTAGAAGACGCTGAAGAGCATATTGATGGAAAATTAAGCAGGAAATTAGGCAGGGTTTTTGTAAGGGGAGACACCATAATTTTGATTTCTAGTTCTTAAAATGACAAAAGGAACGCCTTCAATGGGTAAGAAGTCTGGCAAGAAGAATTTTATCAGATGCAGAAGGTGCGGAAAGCCATCTTACCACATTAGAAAGAAAAAATGCAGTTCATGTGGTTATGGAAAGAGTTCTAAAATGAGAACATATGCATGGAAGAAGAAAAGCAAAAGATGAAAGTAAAGTTTTTTAAATTGTAATTCTTTTTGGTTAATGAGGTTTTGACCTTATTGCGGGAGTGCCGGAGTGGTCAAACTGAACTTTTGGGAAAAGTTCCCAAAAGAAGGACTAGACGGGCTAGAGGTTTTTTAACTGGCTATGCTAAGGACCGGACAAGCTTAGGTTACTCCGATAAGAAACCTAGTGGCTTAGTGCCTACACAGGTTCGAAAATTTCAAGTTTCTTGAAATGCTGGAAACTTGCTTCGAATGCCCTGTCTCCCGCAAATTATTTTATTAAGAAGAATTCAAACAACCAGTTTTAATATTAGAAATCCACTCTTTTATATTGCCATTAAAATTTTTAGTGATAATATTAGAATGTATTTGTATATTTTTCAAGCAACTAAACTCTATTTCAGAACAAATATCTCTTTGAATTATGCAAGATAAACCTAAATCTTCCAGAGCAGATTCGTCACTTAATCCAACACTCCTTGACCCAATATCAAATTCCTTATTTGCATTATCAACTTTTTTATATGAATCCTCATCAAGAATAAACCAATTATTTCCATCCCAAGCAAGCTTTTCTGCTTTAGATTTATCTATTCCAGGAATCCAACCAAATCTGAGTAAAGAATTGTCATTTAATGATAAAGTGATTTCATATAAAAAATATAAATATTTTGAATTTTGAGGGATAATATTATTATTGACATTAATAGAAGAAGAGGATTTCTCTGCAGATATTTTTTCATCAACATCGATCCCGCACAATTCTATTAAATAATCTTTAACAGATGTATATATTTCAAATTCACCGCTTACAGAATACTTTCTGATATTAAAAGCATCAAAAGTTCTCTTTAAATTACCATTCTGATAAACTTTTAATAAACTACCTTCAGTAATAAAATAAAGTAAAGTTTCAATCCCATCGTAATAATTTAAAGTTGAATATATAAATTTATTGAGTATTCCTCTTGGTTCTCCTATAATCTCATCTTTATACTTAACATCAACAGTATGATAGTCCCTAAAATCTTCTCTATTTATATTAGCAACAGAGGTAAATAGATTAGAAGGTTCTTTCCAATACCACTTTTTATTTTCTAAATCATATTTAAAGAAAACATTAATGGTAAGTGCATTATTGTCATCAAATTCAAATTCACAATCTTTAGTTTCTTTTTGTAATTCTTCTTCAGTTTTTTGACTTTCTTCTTTATTTTTAATTGTTCCCTTTGCTTTAATAGATTCTTCACTATCCTGAACTTCCTTACCCTTCAAATATTTCCCCAAACCATAATAAACCTGTCCAATTCTTATTTGTGATTTCTTTCCATAATATCCAAAATTATACTTGCTTAAATCTCTGTAAGACGCTATTTTATCACTATTCAAAATTTCTTTAATAGTATTTTGGTTCTCAATTATAGGATCATTAACAAAATGATTTAAATTTTCTTTAGGTGTTTGTTGTTTATTATATATAAAATCAACATCTTCTCCATTCAAAGAGAAATATTCTTTAAGTATCTTTTCTATTTTTTCAAATAATTCTCTAGCCAATTCATCAGTTATAGTCAAATCCTCCCCATATCTTGCAGTAACATCCTCCCTGAAATCAGTTGACTTGATTGCCCTTGTTACAGTCCTTAAATCAATCCAGCATGTTCCTAAATTTCTTCCTAATTCATCATTTCCGCATGTTCCAACTTGCTCATAATACTGTTTAGCTTCGCTACCTTCACCAGGATTTTTAATAGCACATAATCTTACAATTCCATTTTGCGTTGTAACTCCAGGAACATTTGTTGGTAATACAACAGGAACTCCAGCAAAATTAGTTGATGGTCCGTAATATTCAGGAGTGCATTCCTCAGCAGAATCTATATCCTTTTTTTCAGAATCTTTCTTAACTAAAGCATCGCTTAATCTGTTCAATCCAAAGCTTGTTGAAGCTTTTCCAAACCCGCATTCATACTGTCCATTAACAACAACGCATATCTCTTTGAATCCTGATCTGCCTATAAAATCAATGTTCTTGTCAGCAAAGCTTCCTCTCGAGATAAATCCGTAATATCCCCCAATCCTGTCAGTTATGTAAGCAACATTTCCATAATCATCCCTTAAGAATACAGTATACCTGACATCCTGATCTTCTCCTGCATAAATATGATAATAAACATTGTACAATGATTGCTCTTCAACATTGCTTAATCCGCTTTGTATGTTCAATGTAGTTATTCCTGCTTCAGTGCTCCATGGCTTTTCATCAAAATAAGCTGTAAACTGCGGCGGGCTCTCAGGCTTAGTTAATTCATCAAAGAATTCTCCAAAACCAGGACCTTTCACCCCAATAAATGCCTTGCATAATTCGCTTCCGATTTCCTGCGTTGATCTTGCCTTATATGCTGCAAATGCATTCTTTGCATATTCTTGAGTAAAGAACTTTGCTGAATCAGAAGTGTCAGAAGCTAATTGCTGTAGCCATGTATACTCTCCTCCACCAGAACTTCCTAAATAATCATAAACATCTTTTGTATTTTTTATATTAACCAAAGCTTTTCCAATTGCAGCTCCCTCTCTCCATGCTAACTCACACCAGAACACGCTTCTTATTTTTTCGCATATTCCAACATTCTTTCCTTCATCTTTTGATACCTGCAAGCATTGCTGATATCCTTCAAGCATGCTTCTATACGATTTAGTGCTTGAGCTTACTCCTGTAACGCAAATAGGCGGAATTATCTGGGCAGTTCTGCTGAATGGAGCCCAGTTAGGCATTCCTAAAATCAAGCTTCCAAGCAATCCAGTTTGAACAACATTATTGACTTGATATTTTCCGCCCAAATTAAACCTTGATGCAGGGCACATTACAGGATCGCATACATTGAATAATACTTGGCATTCCCCTATTGAAAATACATCAGTGCATTGCTTGCTGGACAATTGTTTTTCCACCAAGGATTTTCCAGTACTGCATAAGAATCTTCTACCTTGTATTGTAAGATATTTCCCTTGCTCGCATACTCCAGCTCTGCCAATTTGTTGCTTTAATATATTTTCATTATTAAGATTTTGTTGCAATTTAAATTCGCTGTCAGAAATCAATAAAATATCATCTCTTGTCCCTAATAAACCATCGCTTCCAACATTCCATTTAGCAATTGTCTTTGGTGAGCCAGTAGCATAATATTCCAATATTTCAACATAGTCCCCATTACCAACAGGAATAAGATAAGGTCTTCCATTGGCATAAATTTCCACAGTTGCACCCTCATCATAAGTTGTTCTTATCCCTTCTATAGTAGTTTGAGAAACAACAATACGTTCATTACTTTCCTCTTTATATAAATAAAATCCATCCTTAGTAACTGCTTGGGCTTTTTGATTAATACTTGATAACCTTAATACTTCACTATTCTTTAATTTTCTTTCTTCTGGATTATTAATATTCAAGCCATTTAATTTGGTTATATATTCTTCAACAGTCAATGAAGTTAAACCTTTTTTAATTGTATCTACTTTTTCTCCATTATTCTCTTCTTTAATATCAAAATAATAAATATTATTATCCACAGAATAAACTTTTTGTGTTGTATAAGGTAAATTACTTGGAATAGAGACTTCAGCATTATCTTTATTAATTTTAGAATCAAAAGCTTGCCTCCATACTTCAAGTTTTTCTTTTTCATCAACTCCTTTAGAAGCTTTACCAGCAAACTCAACAGCTTTGCTATACTCACCTAATGTTTTTTTCTGTTCGCTTAATTTGGCATTTATTTGTTCTTTAAATTCTTGAGTAAATTCACTTCCATCAATTTTATTTATAATTGTATTTAAATTTTCTAACTTTTTATAATCTCTTAATTCATTCTCTGTAACAATTCTATTTTTATCATCAAATTGATATTTTTTGATGTCATCGTTTACATCTATATTTTTAGATGCATCTATGGAATTTTTAGTGGTTTCAATTAATTTACTGATTTCTTCTCTCTTGGCAAATATGCATTCATCATAATTAATGTATTTTTTTTCTAAGATATATTTTTCGCATATTTTCTTCACTCCGCTTTGTCCATCCAATCCATCCATCACTAACCTTCTTGCTTTATTCAAGTCAGGAGTAAACCAATTCTTAAATGTAAAGAAACCCCATAAGCTCCAGCATACTTTATTGCCCCACTGTATCCATTTATCCAGTTCATTTATTATCTTAGTTAGGCTCGCTATTTGCTTTTTAGTCCAGTTAATCTGGAAATCTATCTGCTCATCACTGAATTTAATTCCATAATCTTCTATTGGGATATGAACAGAGAATTCAGTTTCAGATATTGCTTTTCCGCTTCCTGGCAGAACAGTCAAGTAAGCTTCCTTGTTAGTTTCTATGCCTCCTAAAGTTGCTAAAAATGTATTCTTATCATCTATCCTTAACCTTGTCTCTTTATTCAAGTATAATTTTCCTTCTCTTACTTTATTTTCTCCAAAATCTGCTTTCAATAAAACATAATCACTGCTTACACTGTCAATATACCATTTAGAGTCTATATTATTATATTTCAAAAGATTATTAATTCCATAAGTCTCATCCTGAACAATATTTTTATCATTATTGTTGTAAACAGTTTTTATCTTTATTTTAGTTTCAGTCTTTTCTGCCAATTGAATTTCTTTTAATAACAATTCCACATTTTCCTCATCCAAGCTTAAAGGGATTTCCTTTAGATTTTTAGTAATTTCTTCATTAACTTCTCCTAATTTTTTTAAAGCAGAACTATAATAAGGGCTGTCAGTATCTATCTTCCCTAAATAATTCTTGGCGCTTGATAAATCTCCAAATTCCTTATAGCTTAATCCTATATAATAATAAATCTCATTCTTGTTTTCATCCTCACCATAATCTCTTAAATAAGCCTTAAATTCATTTATTGCCTTGCACAATACTTGCTGAGAAGAAGTTTCCTCTTTAATATCCTTAATCTCCACTAAATTAATATCAGAACAAACATCTTCCTTTTCAAGATTTTCAGTTTCTAAAATTTTATAATTATTACTAAGATAAGCATAATAATTTAATACACCAGTAACATATTTTTTGGGATCTTGACCCTTTATCAAAGGAAAACTGCAAGAATTATAATTTATCTGTTGGCAATTTTTATTAATGTAATCAGGTCCTGCCATATAAGCAAGTAATGCTAATCTATAATCCTTATATTGTTCAATATGTTTATTCAAAAGATAAGAACCAAACTTTATGTTAGTCTCTGGATCAAATAGATCATAACTCTGAATATTTAGTTCTCCAGCAATGCTGGCTGCAGTGCTGTCTATTATTTGCATTAAACCTTTAGCAGAAGAAGTTCCAGCACTAGCCTTAGGATCTCCTTTAGATTCCTGTATGATAACTGCTTTAATTAAATTAGCTGGAACAACAAATTCTCCTCCAGAATATTTATTTATAAAATTATTATAATCCACAATTTTTCCTTCAGTTATTCTAACATCTTCTTTAATTTTATTAAGTTCTCCGTTACTTAAAATTGAAGAAATTGCAGTTTCTGCTCCCACATATTTTCTATACAAATATTTTAAATTATCCTCATTATCTTCTAAAATAACTTCCTCATAAACTCCATCAGAGCCTAAGTATCTTCTTATATCTTTTACAATCCATTTAGAGCCATAATAAATTGGCTGTCCCTCAAAAATCCATTTATATTCTATTTTTCCATCCTTGACAATCCTGATATAAGCCTTATCCTTATCATCAAGGATTTTATTCAATCTTATTCTAAACTGATCATTAAACAAGGCATTAGCTCTTGGAATTCTTATTGCCTGACTTTCCTGTCCTTCCTTCAATGTAATGCTTCCAAAGCTCAAGCTTCTTAGCGATCCATCATAAACCTGCAAATTTACCTTGTCATTTTCTATTTTATTTATTCTTACATAACCAACTCTATTCCAAAAATCTCCATTAGGCTCATCCTTCCACTTTTCCTCATCAATGCTTTCTTTTAGCACTAAATCCTGCGCTCCAAAATTTCCAAAAGAATTCTCCAATTCAAATTCAACTCTTGCAGTCATATTCAAATCTAATCTGCCTGGAATTTCATTCTCATTATCTATCTTTCTTATGTTTAAGATTAAGTAACCCAAATCATAAAATTTATTGTCAGAGAGCAGTTCATTCTTCCTTGGTTTTATATACTTAAATCCGGAAATATACTTGCTTCCAGCGCCTTTTGGTCTTACTTGAATGTCCTTTATCTTAGGCAATCCGTAAAATGGTGCAGATTCAATGCTGTCTTCTCCTAAAGTCAATCCCCCTAAAGTTGTTCCTTTCAAATATACATAAATAGGAACTTCCTGGTCATTTAAAACGCTTGCAGGCACCGTAGTTGGCTCATAACCAGCAACCTCTATGAATATTGCATCTCCAACTAATTCTCTCCCCCATATATCCTGGTTTTTTTCTTTGGTTATAGGATCAAATGACTGTGCAAATGCTATATTACTGCTTAACAGAATTAATACCATGATTAAGGAAATAACCTTAATTTTTGTATTCTGGATGCTTAAATCCATTTATGCCCTCACCCAAGCTGATCTTATTATAAAGCTCCAAGATTTCCTCCTGTGTTTTAGGAGTATTGTAAACATTAATGTAAAATGTCATTTTATTGTTATTTAAATCATTTTCACTGATTATCAGATTAAATTTATTTCCACCTATAATAATATTATCCAGGTCAAATCCTCCAATATCAATGTCAAAGCATTTATCCTCCTTGAATATTAATCCAAGCAAGCCTTTCTTTGGAACAGAAGTGCATTCACTTATTGTTTGTTTTTCTATTTTAACATTTTCTTCAGTTGTAACAAAGCTTGTAATTTCATAAATATCAGGAACTAAAGAAATAACACTTGAACTTTGATCCAAATATATTTCATAGCCGCTAGAGCCCATAAGATATACCTGAATATTTTCATTGTTAACATCTCTCACTAAACCAGTATTTGTATCAATAAGTTTTACTTCAAAATCTAAATTTCTTATTTTGTCCAGCAACAAAGTATTCTGGCTTTCAACATTTGTAGAGCTTAATAATTCAGCATCATTATATCCCTCCTTCTTTGCAATTATCAATCCATTAAAGCATTGCGGAAATTCCATCCTTAAATAACCATTGCTGTCTGTATCTCCTATATCACAGACAGTATCAAAGCATTTAAACTGGATTTTTACATCGCCTAAATTGTTCATATTGTCGTCATAAGTATAAACTTCTGTAGGCATTATCTTGTTAAGGCATAGTTTATTGTCTTTAATCTCAAAGCTCTGTTCAACTAAATTAACTTTAGCCTGATTATTCTTGATTATAACCTCATAAGCAAACAAAAAGTCCAAATCAGAGCTTAGCTTGATTAAAACAGGATATTTTACATTGTAAATGAACTTGTAATCATTTATGCAGAATATATTCCTTAGGAAATTTCCATTAAAGCTGTCATAAGTTAGTTCATCCCCTTTCATGATATCGTTGTCAGAAGGTCCAATATCAATATCAAATGGCCAGTCCTTGCTGTAACTAAAGTAAATATTTGAATCAATATCGGATTTCAAAGAGAAGTAATCATTTCCAGCAACATGATACTTATTTGTATTTAACTCAAGTATTTTCTTGAAGTCCTCAATAACTTTCTGCTTGTTCCATACTCTTTTCTCGCAGCTGAATTCAGTGAATGAAAATGGCAATTGGTCATACAAGACAAGCATATCAATAGTTTTTTCCTCTATAAAATTCTCCTGATAAATTTTATTGAACAATTTTACGGCATTATTGTACAACAAACCGAAATCAGTGTTGACAACAACATATATATTGTTTATTTTCTGCTCTACTCCCTTGTAAATTACATCCAGCTCAGAATCAACCTTGACATAAACCTTATTGTCTGTTATTTGTGTTTCAACATCAACATTGTCAAAATTTCTTATGTTATATTCTTCAAACAAGCTGAAGTTATTTGTGCATAAGTTAACATTATCCTTTACATGTTGATTAAGATCCTGTTGTATTTTATCTAAGCTTGGAATTTTTAACTCCTGAATTCCATTACTTGTTTCATAAAACCAGTATGGAACCTGCAGGGCATTGTTGTTAAAAATATCTAATCTGTTGGTAAATGGAACTAATGGATTTATAGGATATTTATAATTTTCAATTTCTAAATATCCTCCTTGTGAAGATATTAACTTTAAGCTATCATAAGTAACTTCCCCAATGCAATTTACAAAGTATTCATAAACAGGTTGTATATCATCACTTACCTTGAATTTTTCCGCTTCTCTTTCAAAATCGCTCTTGAGGATATAATCTCTTAGGATAAATACCCCCATTAAGGCTACAACTATTACAATTCCTAATATAACATAAATAGTGACTTGTCCTTTCATTTCAGTTTAATTAACTTACTTCCTCCAAATTTTTTTACAATAACTAATTTTTTCTCGACCAAATCATTAATCAAGTCAGAAACTGTTGCATTATTTATTTCGTAAAATTTAGCGATGGTAGAATAATTCACAAAATCTCTTATCTTGATAAAAGTTATTAATTCTTTCTCTGAAGGTATCATTTAAAGCATTTTAAAACCTCTTTTTTCATTTTAAAGCCTATTTTAACCTTCTTAACCATTTTAAAACTTATTTATTTTATAAAATATTTACTAATATATAAATATTTGTATGGGCCCACTGGGAATCGAACCCAGGATCTCCCGCACGTCAAACGGATATTTTACCATTAAACCATGAGCCCTTAAGGATCTGTACAATCTCTTCTAAAACCGCAATTCAAGCAGATAATCTTGCACTGGTCATAAATCATCTTGCTCCCACAGATTATACAGGTTTCCATTAACATAACAAAATAAAAGGATATAAAAAAGTAAGCCTCAGGAGAGATTTGAACTCCCGGCCTGCTGCTTACAAGGCAGCTGCTCTACCATTTCTCCTGACGGAAAGTTCCCGCACAGTCTGAGCTACTGAGGCTTATAAAACAAACTTAAGAATCATAATTTAAAAACATTTCTCTAACAAATTTTATAAAGAAATAAACTTTCTTAATGAAGTGAAAAATAACAAATGGAAATCCTTTGTAGTACCCTTTATATTAACAATAGTTGTTTCCAGGATATTTTTATTTATGATCAGCCCTGAAAATTTCCAGTATAATGACAAATTCCATCATGCTTACATAGGGATATTAATCCTATTTATAATTGGCGTGATGTATTATATAAAAAAGAGGGTAAACATGGTTTTCTTCGGAATTGGAATGGGCTTGTTCATAGATGAGATATTCTATTTCTTCTCAAAAGGCAGTGGTTATCAGAAATACTGGAACAAGTTATCAGATTACGGGACTGTCTTACTGGCAATAACAATTATAGCAGTTTACTTCATATTTAATCATATAAAAAACAGGAAGATTAAATCTTCTCCATAACCCTTATCTCAAACAAACTGATTGGATATATCTTATTCAGCTTGCTTCTTATCTCCCTATGAAAAGTCTTGCTTATTAAATCAGAAATAAGCTTGTCATACGTGTCTTTCTTTATATATTCCAAAAATTCCTTTCTTATTAATTTTTTTATTTCAGTTAATACTCCTCTTTGTGTTTTATACTTTGTTAGTATCATGGGTTTTATCTTTATTTTGACATCATCTTTTGTTGCTGTTAAAAAAGAATCATCAACCCTGCTTCTTCCTCCCCTGATTATCCTCTTAAGATAGTTGCTTGCTAGCTCGTAGCCGTTAAACTCTGTGTAAGCCTTGCCTTCCTTAACTTCATTAACCCTGAATTTTATATTAATGTTCTGCAATTTCGGGTCTTTGGTTAAGCTTCCTAAATTAACCCCTATTATTCTCCCAATGAGATTCTTGTCTTCATTGGCAACTGTTTCCCCTAGGGGGATATTGCTGAAATGCTTGGTAGCCAAAATTTCATACCATTTCTTTTTGCTTTTGATTTCAGCCATTTTAAATTAAATCTTTAAAAAATGCTTATAAAACTTTCGTCAAGACATTTTTCATTTTATCTATAAATTCCTGCTCCTGCTCCTTCTTGATAAAGGCTCCGCATGCATTGCTATGCCCTCCCCCATTTGCAACTTCTTTTATTATCTCCCTTAGGTCAATATTATTGTTATTTGTCCTCATGCTGACTTTTATATCCCCTTCATCTGTATAAGCCATGCCGACAATAATGTAATCATCGCTATAAACGCTTGAATTGCATAATATTCCGCATAATGTCCCAATCATGGAATCTTTGATGTTGTTTTCTGCATTTATAATTAAAAACTTTTCTCCCTTGACAAATCTTTCCTTGTTTTTATTAAACCAGCCGAGAATATTGATAATTTCCAATTTATAATCTTTTAGCAATTCATTGGATTTAATTCTTAAGCTTGAATTTCCCATAAAGGTTCCAATGCCAAAAGAAGGTTTTCTTAATCTTCCGCATGCATTAAGCAGAGTGGAGTATTCTCTTGCATCCTTCATATAGCTGTCATCTTCCTCATTCTTCAGCAAGTAAACATCACCTATAACATCTTCTGGATTATCCTCGCTTCCGAATCTCTTCAGGATGACTCCTGTGATTAATTCTTTTAACTCATATTCATTTAAATCATTTAATCTCCTGAAATTTCCATTTTCATCTTTGTAGTTAATCCCAATCTCATTCAGGAAATTAATAGCATTATCCTCGCTTCCAGTAACTCCGGGAATATATGGATCTGTGCTGTATTGTAGTAGTTTATGTAAGTATCTTGTCTGCGTTCCAAACATCTTCAAGCCTTTTTTGATTTCTAAGCTACCATAATCAACAGCATCTTTCAATATGCCATCATTAAATCCTTGATTGAAATCAACATGATCTCCAGTGCCTCCAATGACAGCAATATAAGCCAGTTCCTTGTTTTTCTCATCTAACTCCTTTGCAAACAGATAAGATAATCCAGCTCCGGAAATGCTGTCAGATCCTAATCCTATTAAATGGGGATTGACATGAATTATATTGCTCTCAAAATTCTCGGGAATATGATGATCCAGGACAAACACTTTTCTGTCATTCAAGTATCTGTCAATCATGCTTAAAAAACCGCTTCCCAAATCCACAAATAAAAAATAATTGTAATCTTCTAAGCTCAATTCTTTTATTATTCTATCATCTAACTGCCTTACAATGCTCAAGCTGAATTCATTTCCGTTTCTTTTTAATGCTTTGGAAATTATGGCAGCGCTTGTCAATCCATCGGCATCCAAATGTGATATAATTCTTATAGGCTCCTGTATTTTCCTGAATTCACTAGTGAAATTTTTAACTATATTATTCATCCTAAGAAACTAACAACTTTGCTTGCTCTCTATTATAAACCCAGTCCTTTCCTAAAGCACCCTCCCTTTTATAATACTTAACAAGCCTGTTAATCTTGCTTTCAGTCAATAATAAACCTCTCCTGGCAGGCATATCTTTCTTATTTATCTCTAAATGCTTTAGAATGTTAAGCTCTTTCTTGATTAAATTTAGTAAATCTTCAGGTAATTTTGGTTTTAATTTATTCTCTTCTAAAACTTTCCCTATCTTTTTGTTTAGTATAGTTCTTACATCAGGAACTCCGTAAGTATCCCTTAATATGGTTCCTATCCTGCTTTGAGTATATCCTTGCTTTGCTAATTTTATTATTAACTGTTCAACTTCTTCATCAGAATACCTAAGCCATACTTTCTTCGTTCTTTTAATTGGCTTCTTGCTTCCTGACTTTCCCTTCTTTCCGCTATACATTCGTGCCATTTTTAAAAATTAAACTCAAATATACCTAGAATAAAAGGTATAAGTGAGCATTTCACCAACTTATCCTGAAGTTTAGCTTTAATTACAGTTTATAAATCTTATCTCCAGGCCTTACCCTGTCAACAACCTTAATGCCCAAGTCATCTCCCTTTTTTGCACTCTCTACTTTCTTATGCTCTATCTGCATGCTGTCTGCTGTCTGCTCAAAATTAGTTGTATGTCCCTTAATTCTTATCTTGTCGCCTTTCTTCAAAGTGCCTGTTAGTTTAACTGCAGCTACCCCGATTTGCGAATAATAAGAGAATATTTCTCCAACTTCTTTTTCAGTCATTTTGATTTTTACCCCCAAATTATTAATGCATTTAAAATTTATAAATATTGTGAATTAGCTCCGCCAGGATTCGAACCTGGGTCACAGGCTTTCTTCTATGAATCCAAAGGCCTGTATCTATGGTCTCTGATCAGTTTTCCTAACCAGAATAGACCGCTAGACTACGGAGCTATATAAAAAGAATGAACTAAATGCTTTTAAAATGTTTTTATTTCCTTCTCCTAAAAACAGAATCAGGATGAAATATCAAGTAAATTATTACCAACAGGCTAATTAAGCTTAAAATAACAATCAGCCAATTATTCATTTTTTCTTTTGTACCTTCCCCTTTTTTCAACTTTTTTCAGCCTATTTAAAACTTCCTTCCAGTTCCTGCTTATTTTATAACCTTCCAAAATTTCCTTGAATGACTCCTCAAAATGTTTGTAATGTTTGCTTTCTAAAGCTTGTTTTAGCAAATGCAAGTCAACAGCCTTGTCCTCAATTCTTGTTGAATTAAACCCCAGCCCAAAATCAATGAAATAAACTTTATTTCTTACTATCATGTTTGAAGTTGTCAAATCTCCATGAATAATATTGTCATCATGCATCTTGGCAATCTTTCCGCCAATTTCCCTTAAGATTAAATTTCTCTTTTCTTTTTTTAAATTGTCCAAAATGTCCTTCATCAATTTCCCGTCAATGAATTCCATTATAATCTTCATGCCTTTTTCATCAACTTCAAAAACTTTTGGGGAATTATCAACTTTGTTTAATAGTTTAGCTTCACTTCTTGTTCTATATTTTCTTAATTTATTGTCTATGTCATCAATTCTATAGGATTTTTTTATTCTTTCCTTTATTATTTTATCATTATCTCTGTATATTACTGCCTCTGCTGCCTGCTTGATTATTTTCATATAAACTAAAAAACGACAGATTTTAAAATCTTTTTTGTTTTAATTAATTATGAAGAGAAGATATGAAAAAGATATGATAAAGGGGGTATTCCCAACAGACCAAGGATTAGACCTTTACAACAGAATACTTATGGAGCAATTTGGTGAATATGAAGAAGAAATCCGCAGGGAGAGAGTGCAACAAGATAGAATGTTTAAGAGAAGCTTCAGTATTGCAAAAGGAAGAACATCAACAATACAAATAAAAGAAGGTTATTCTTTGGAAACAAGAACAGATGTAGTTGGAGGAGAAGAATATTTTTTGTATAATGAATCAGAAATTGTTTTAGTAACCACGGATATAAATGACATAATAAATTTATTGCCTTTACTTTAGATTAATATTAAAGAATCCCAGTTGTCCTTTATATTGAATTGGTTTTACTCTTTTAACACTATTTAAAACAAATCCATATTTTCCGAATTTTATGTCAGAAGCAAGATGTTTGTTAGAATCCTGTAAAAATTCTTTTTCATTATTGTATTTTTTAACATCAATCAGATTAACTTTTCCAACGATAGATTGTATTGATAAATCTTTAAGATTATATTTCTTCATTTGTTTTTCATCAACATTTCCAGAAGCATGGATGAAAAATTCTCCTCTAAAATTAGTATTCCATTTTCTTAACTCAATTGTTTTCTTTCCTGATAAAATCAATTCAGCCCATGGCTGCTTTAAGGATAAAGCCTTCATTCTTCATTCCAATCCACTTTATTGCCACCACGTTGGGCATCTTTGTGTGTAAATCCATTAGGATATCTTTTGCTAAGTTTTTCTATATTTTCCTTTAAAATTTCCTCTAAATCCCAGTCATAAAAGTTGCATATCATAGCAATATACCAAAGAGTATCTCCTAAATTTTCTTTTATTCCATCTTTGACAGACTCATTTTTATGCGCATGAACTTTCTTTATGCAACTTGCCACATCACCAGCTTCTCCAGCAATTCCCAAGCCCCAGTTGAATATTTCTATCTCATCTCCATTATAATCCTTAGCTGTCTTCTTACATAATTCTTGATATTCTTTTAGGTTCACGCCTCTTAAGAAATTCTAAAGATAATAAAGGTTTTGGGGGTAATTAATAGAAACATTTATAAATAAAAGGATATAATTATATCCTATGAATCAAAAAATCATTCAAAAATTAGTAAATCAGGAGGATTTGGTAGTGCCAACTCTATTCAAACAAGTTCAGTTCAATATAATAAAAAAACTAAGCAAAGGAAAAAAACTAAATGAAAATGAAAAAAGATATTTAAGGGGGAATATAAAAAAGAAATTACAGATTATAGAAAATTTGAATATAGAAATAGAGGATGAATACATTTCATTCTTGAATAATCTAAATACATATTATATAACTGGATTAGAAGCATTAAAATACAATGGATATGGGTGGTATTTTAAAACTAAAATAATAGAAATAATAAACACAAAAATACAAGGCAAATTAATATTTCCAGACAAAATATTAAAATTAATAAGAGTAAAATCAATAACAAACAGCAAAATAACAGTAGATAAAGAAACAGGATTGAAATATGCAACAAATAAACAAATAATAAAAGATACGAAAATCACAAGAAATGATTATACAAAAATGGTATGGAATAATATGTTTCTAAGATATAAGGAATTATTTGCCAAAGATTATCCCATACAAAAGGGAAAAATCATAAATTATTTAGAATATGGGGTTTAGATGATATTAAACATATTAAAAGAATTCTTAAAAGAGATGGAAAAATATAATCCATATAAACTAATAGCAAAAGGTGGAACTACATTATCAATATTTTATTTAAATAATCATAGAGAATCAGAAAATCTTGATTTTGACACTACAACAAACAAAGAATATTACAAAAAAATAGAATTTTATCTCTTAGACATACTAAGCAAACTCAAGAAAAAAGGCTTGATAAAAAATTATTCTAAAGGAAAGAGTGGGTTAGCATCTACAAATATATATCATATGAAGATTGAAATAGAAACCCACAGAGTATATCAAACTAAAATAGATGTTGACTTTATAAAAGATGTTAAGAATCCAATTAGAAAAGGAGAACTATTAATTCATAGTTTAGAAAGAATATTTATTGGAAAATGTATTGCTTTTATAGATAGAAAAGAATTCAAGGATATCTATGACATCTATTATATATTGCCTAAACTGAATATAGAAATATTTAAAGGAAATGAAAATGTTATCAAAATAATAAATGATTTAATAGAAAATATAAACAATGAAGATATAATCATACTATACAAAAAAGCATTCAGAAATGTTGACTTAAGATTTAAAAATCTAAAAGAGTCTGATATTGAGAATTTCATCTCTAAAATAGTTAAGAACCTTAAAATTTTTAAGAATAAGATAATTTAATTTCTCTAATTCAGCCCAAAAGGTATTCTTCCTTTCTTCAGCATTTTTTCAGGATCTTTTCCTTTCATCATCTTCATCATTTTCTTGGCCATCCTGTATTGCTTCAGCAATTCTCTAACTTCAGAGACAGTAGTTCCGCTTCCCTTGGCAATTCTTTCCGCTCTCTTTGAATCAATTAATTCAGGATCATTTCTTTCTTTCTTTGTGCATGAGTCAATTATGTAACCCCAACGCTTTAATTTCCCTTCCTGAACTTGCAAGGCATCTTTAGGCAGTTTCAATCCAGAAAAACCAGGAATCATCTCCATTATTTTGTTCAAAGGTCCCATCTTTTTCATAGCTATCATCTGCTCATATAAATCATTTAGATTAAATTCTCCGCTCGTCAGTCTTTCCTTGATATCACCTACTTTTTCCTCGTCAATAACTTCTTTGGCTTTCTCCAATAAAGATTCTAAATCCCCCATCCCTAATAACCTTGAGACAAAACCTTTTGGATTGAAAGTTTCTAAATCATCTATTTTTTCTCCAGTACCAATAAACTTAATCTTGGCACCAGTAGCAGCTGTTCCAGTCAATGCTCCCCCAGCTCTTGCAGTTCCATCAAGCTTGCTCACAATAACGCTTGTAACTCCACAATTTTCATGAAAACATTTAGCCAGCTCCTGAGCAGCCTGTCCTATGTCAGCAGAGATAACCAATATTTTTTCATCAGGCTTAATCTCCTGATTTAATTCTTTGATTTCTTTGACTAATTCCTTGTCCAAAGAATCTCTTCCTGCAGTGTCTATGATTAAAAGGTCATATTTGATGTATTTATCCTTAAACTCATTATAAATCTTAATAGGATTTTTTTCTTTTCTATTAGTAAAACAATCAACTTTTATTTTATTGCATAATTGTTCAAGCTGGTCTATAGCAGCAGGTCTGTGAACATCCAATCCTAAAGTTGCAATTTTATACCCTCTTTTTTTGTAATAATTAGCAATCTTAGCAATACTTGTCGTTTTTCCGCTACCATAGACACCAACCATCATAATCTTGAAAGGATTTTTTTTGACAATCTCTAATTCAGATTTTTCATCACCAAGAAACTTGGTTAGTTCTTCATATACTATATTAATCAGATGAGTTCTCTGGTCAAGCTTTGTTTTTTCCTTCAATGCTCTTTCTTTGATTGATTTAGTAAGTTCAGAAACAAGGTTTACATTTACATCTGCAGTAAGCAAAGCTCTCTGGATTTCTTTTATTAACTCATTGATTAATTTATCATCAACAAATATACTTCTCGCTATTTTACTAAGAATTTCCTTGAATTTATCTCCAAGTTTGTCTAAAACCATAATAATAAATTGAATCTAAATTTTATAAAAGTTTGTAAATGTAAATTATATGCTAAAATATATATTTTCAATTAAAGATATATATCAAAAATTAAAAAATAAATCTATGAAAAAGATAGATTGGAATTATATAAAAAAAGATATAGGAGTTTCTATGGTTATGCTTACTATTATTATAGCGGCGTTAGGTGCAGTATATTCATTATATAAGATGAATAAAGATACAAATGATTTTATGTCATTGCAAGCTAAAGAAAAAGTATTAGAGCAAGCAAACTTTCCATCGGATACATATGCTAAAAGGGACAGTGTACTTAAAAAAGGACAGTGGCACTTTTTTCTTAGGGAATACGGTGAACTAAAAGAAATAAAAGAATACTTTAGTACATTAGACTCACTTGTAAAAAGCAAAGATCAAGAAAGAGCTTTAAACATAGTAATAACATTAAAGGGTAAAATAAAGAAACTTAAGTTAATTGGTGAGAAGACAAGAGAAGATATGATATCCAAGTTAAAAGCAATAGAAATAGAATTATATAAGGAAAAATAAATTTCTTAACAAAATAAATAAAAAAAAGCTTATTCGCCTAATATTTTATACATTCTATTGCCTTTCTGTCAATTCAAAATAAAAGAAAGATTTAAATATATGTTATTCACTTTAATCGAATAAATATTCAATAAAAATGAACATATCAAAAAATACTGCTAAAATAATGGAATTCTTATTGAGAAATATAGAAAAAATTGGGTTTAATGTCAATCAATTATCAAGAAATATAAAAATAAGTGTTGGAAGCGCTCATAAGATTTTACAGGAATTAAAAAAAGAGAATATTGTAATAATAACTGATATGAAAAATTCAATTTATTACAGATTAAATTTGAGCAATCCAGATACAGTAGATATTTGCAATTTAATCCTAAGAAAAAATAAAAGAGAATTGTCCTCATATATAAAAATTTATAGTGAAGAAATTGAAAAATTCAACCAAGCAGATATAATAATCCTATTCGGGTCTATATTGAACAAAAAAGATTTTAATGATGTTGATGTGCTGTTTATAACGAATAAAATAAAGGAAGTTGATCTCTTCTGTAATGAAATATCAAAAATAAGAACAAAATCAATAAATCCCTTAATAATGAAACTTGATGATTTTATCAAAAATATAAAAAACAAAGATAATATTATATTAGAAATAATAAATAAAGGGATTGTAATCAAAGGAGAAAATAAGTACATAGAGGCTTTGAAAAATGCAGGTTGAAGATAAGTTTAAGGACTGTTTGAGAAAGAAACTGATAAATAAGATTAATGTAAATCAGATAAATATTGAAGGGCATGTCTCAAAGGCAAAACATTACTTGAAAGCAATGGATTACAACATTAAAGGGGAATTTTCTGATGTTGCAGTATCAAATGCATTTTATGCAATGTACCATTCATTATTAGCCTTATTATTAAAATTGGGATATGAAGCAAGGAATCAAGAATGTGCGATAAATGCCATTCAATACTTTATTGAGATTAAAAAGATAGATATTAATATTAAATATATAGATATAATAAGAAGAACAAGTGAAAACAAGCCAAAAGATGCAAAGACATTAAGGGAAGAGTTTCAATATGGTATTGAAACATCTGTTAATAAAGACGTTTTAAATTTGATAAAGAACAATGCAATTGATTTTGTTGAAACCTTTGAAAAATTGTTAAAAGAGTTATAATTAACAAAAAGAAAATTAGGCTTATTTGCCTAATATTCTATACATTCCTGTTCCGCACTTAGAACATTTGCCTTTCACTGCTTTTCTTCCATTCTTCATCTTAACTTCTTTTGCATCTTTCATTTCTCTCTTTGTTTTGCATTTTACGCAATAACCTTCAGTCATTTTATATCATCTCCTTAAAGTAATTTTAATAAAGAAAAAGAAATAAATGAATTTATAAGCTTATTTCTTTGCTTTTTTGCCGTGAATTATAAGGTAAATTATTGGTAAAATTCCAATACTATTAACTATGAACAAGAATACAAACCAAGTTAAATGATTATTTCTCCCAGATTTCCATAAAGCAATTCCTCTCCAAACCATATACCATAACAACAAAACATAAAGCCATGGAGAACTTACAAAATTAATTAAAGATTCATATACTATATTATTTTTACCTCCTACTCTTAGTAGTATCTACTCTTTTATAAAAATATGTTTTTAAATAATGATATTTTTCAAATTCTTTATTATTCAAAAGTTTATCATCATTTTCATCAGCTATATCCAAAAAATAATTATTAATCCCAAGAAAATTAATATAGGACAATAAATCTTGAGCTTTTAATACCGCATAACTCTTTCTACTATTTACTCCTTCAACAAAATAATCAGTATCATATATTGGAATTCTGCAAAAATAAGTTTTACCTTTATCATTTTCTATCATTTCAACTTGCATGCCATTTTTATGATATTCTATCCATCCTCTATTTGTAAGTCTCGCAGAATATGATGCACAACCAACAAGCAAGCTAAATACTAAAGAAACAAGCCCATTTGTCTTATTAAATTTCATATAAACATTAAATACCCAAATTATTTAATATCTTTCCCTTGTCAAATTCTTCTAAATCAGAATAATTTTGCCCAATTCCATAATAAAGTATTGGCTTTCCAGTAACATAACTCACAGATATAGCAGCCCCTCCTTTATCATCAACATCTAATTTGCTTAAAATAATTCCATCTATTTCTACAGCTTCATTAAATTGTTTGACTTGCTCAATAATGTCATTCCCTGTAATGCTCTCTCCGATGAATATCTTGAAGTCAGGCTTAGCTACCCTGTTTATCTTCCTTAACTCATCCATTAAGTTAGTATTGCTATGTTGTCTTCCTGCTGTATCTATCAAAACTATGTCTATGTTTCTTGCTTCAGCATGTTTTATCCCATCAAATGCAACAGCTGCAGGATCAGCATTATAGTCATGTTTTATCACATTAACCCCAAGTTTCTTTGCATGTTCCTCTAATTGCTGTATTGAAGCAGCCCTGAAAGTGTCAGCTGCGACCAAAACGCATTTTAGATTATTTTTCAGGAATAAACTGCATAATTTTGCAATGGTGGTTGTCTTTCCAGCACCATTAACTCCCAAGAATAAGATAACAAAAGGTTTTTTCTCCTTGGCTTTTTCAATTAAATTTATTTTCTTGAAGCTAAGAACATCCTCTATGCTCTTCCTCAGGCTTTCTTGTATTGTTTTTCTTACATTTGAGATAGGAATATTCACGATGTCCATCTTCAAATCTTCTTTTATCTTGTCTATGACTTCATAGGCAACATTATTCTCAAGCAGGATTATCTTCAAATCTTCAAATAATTTCTCAAATTTTTCTTCGCTTATTTTTATCTTAGTAATTCCTTTTAACTTTTCAAAGAAGCTTGTTTTTTCTTTCTTCTCTTCTTTTACAACTTCTTCCTTAATTTCTAGTTCTTTTTCTTCTTCTGGTTCTTCCTTGATTTCTTCAGCATATTCTTCTTCAACTGGAATCTCTTCAACTTTTTCTTCAACAGATTTTTCTTCAGCCTTTTCTTCCTTGATTTCTTCTTTCTTTTCCTTTATCTTGAATAATCCCAAGAATCTCCTTGGTTTTTTTTCTTCTTTATGTTCTTCCTTTATTTCTTCTTTTTTGGATTCCTCTGTTTGTTTCTCTGCTTCCTCTTCAGCTTTATTGCTGAAACTATCCACTACATCCTTTAATTTCTTTTTGAATAGACCAAACATATATATTCTTTAAAAACTAAACTTAAAAAATTATCCTTTTATAACAAAAAGAACAGTATAACAGGCAGTAACAAGCATCCCATCAGGTGATTCTTTCCTATTCCAAGCAAAGATGTTGTTATTCCTAACAAACTGCTTACAATTAAAACCAATAATCCTAAAGGTCCTGTTAATATAAAAACCAAGATTATTATCAAGCTGATAACACTCATGCACAATTTCCTATAATCTACTTTACCCATGAAATTGCTAAACACTCTTGAAATCTTCAAAGCAAGAAAGCTTGCTATCCCTGCAACAATCAAACTAACAATTAAAAATAAAACTAAATAACCAAAATTAAATTCTCCTAATATCTTTGAGATTACAACCACGCTCCCATTTCTTGCCTTGTCAATAACATATAATGCTATAAAAGAAACAATCATTACAATTGTATTGATGCTTCCAAGCATAATTAAAAAATTCTCAGGTTTGTTCTTCTTTTTTATAGAGCTTGATATAATAGCTGCTTGGCTTGATCCTAATCCCGGCATTGTCCCGACCAATAAAGAAGCAAAAGTTCCCAAGCCTAAATAGCTTAAAACTTCTTTCACATCTAGTTTAGGATAAGTAATTCTTTGCTCAGGAATTCTTGTTTTCTGCATTAAGCTAACAAATAAGATAGAAACACCAAACAAACCGCTTAGCATAGGAAACAAAGGCTGCTCTAAATGAGGCATTGTTAAAACAGCTATGCCTAATGTTCCTGATAATAAATAAACAACTAAAGCCCAAAATCTTGATTTTACTTCTCTTGCTATCAAAACTGCAGAGAAAAATATCAAGATGTAAGCAATATAAGGTTCAATTATAGGATATCCATATCTTATCAATGGAATCATAACTGGAGTTATAGCCAAGCAAACTACAACAGCGAAGAAACTTCCAATTACAGTTAAGAAAACAGCTTCATAACCTCTTCCTTGCAACAGTAATTTATGTCCTGGAAGTACAGATAATTCCAATCCTGAATCAGGAGCTCCAAGAAAAATGCTTGGAATTGCATCTAAGAATGTATGCGTTACAGACATAGCAACCACGAATAAAGCCAGGCTTAATGGGCTGAAATATTGTAATAAAAATGCAGAAGAGCTTAGCATTAAAACACCAACTAAATTTATGTGCACTCCAGGTATTAGGCCGGTGAATATTCCAGCAGTTACCCCTAACAATATTGCAATTAAAATTTCAAATAACAATTTGCTTGGCAATTATTTCTATTTTATCTTTATATTCTACAACACTCCCGATAATTTCTATCTCAAGATTCTTCTGCAAGGGTATCTTTTCATCCTTGAAGATAACAACAGTCATTTTTCCTGTATTGTCACTTAAAGTGATAAGATATAACCCAGGAGTTTCCGCAAAGCTTTCTATAACGCCTTTAACCCTGACAACATCATCTATATTATCCTTGCTTAATGAATTTATCTCATAAAGCTTGACTTTTAGCTCATAAGTGAGCATGAATAAGATTAATATTCCTATCAAGGAAAAAATCAGTGAAACTCTTAGTAAAACTATTTCATTCACAGAATAGATAAATTTAAATTAATATAAAAAGATTTAGTTATATGGATATAAATGAAAAAATAGAATTAATAAAAGATTTTGCTGAGGAGATAATTACAGAAGAGGAATTAAAAAAATTATTTGAGACAAACTCTCATCCAATAGCTTATGACGGATTTGAACCTTCTGGAATTGCTCCTATTCATTTTGGACTTTTAAGAGCAACTAATTTGAAAAATATGCTTAAAGCAGGAATAAAATTCAAACTTTATCTTGCTGATTATTTTGCTTTGATAAACAACAAGTTAGAAGGAAATTTAGATAATATTAAAAAAGCAGGGGAATATTTCATTGAAGTTTGGAAAGCTTGTGGTATAGATACAAATAAAGTAGAAATAATTTGGGCAAAAGATATTATGAATTCTATTAATTATTGGGATAAAACACTAAAGATAGCAAAAGAAATTTCATTGGAAAGAAACTTAAGGGCAACTACAATAATGGGAAGAAAACATGGTGAGAAATTGAGTATGGCTCAATTATTTTATCCTTCTATGCAAGTCACAGATATATTTCATATGAATATTGATATTTGTCAATTAGGAATGGATCAAAGACGTGCCAACATGTTAGCAAGAGATGTAGCAGATAAGTTAAAATGGAAAAAACCAGTAGCTATTCATCATCATATTTTATTAGGATTACAGGGATTACAAAAAAAAGAAACAGAAGAAGAAACATTAATAGCTTCTAAAATGTCAAAATCAGATCCAAAATCATGCATATATATGCATGAATCTTTTGAAGAATTAAAAAGTAAGATAAATACAGCATTTTGTCCAATGAAACAAATAGAAGGGAATCCAATATTAGAATATAATAGGTATATAATATTTAAAAATTTTAAAGAGATAAAAATTGAAAGAGATAAAAAGTTTGGTAGAGATTTAACATTTGATAATTATCAAGAGCTGGAAAATGAATACAAAAAAGGTAATTTACATCCATTAGACTTAAAATTAACCACAACGGTATATCTTGATAAATTGATAAAGCCAGTTAGGGAACATTTTGAAAAAAATAAAAAAGCTAAAGAATTATATGAAAGTTTAAAGGGGATTAAAATTACTAAATAAACTTTGATTAACACAATTACTAAGATTTATATACAAAAGCAAGATCATAATATTTAACTAAAATTATAACCCAATAAAAAAATAGTTTAAAAAATAATTTAATCAAGAATCTTTTTCATTTGCTCTTTTATCCATTTGAAAATATTTTGAGCAAGTTTTCCCAAATCCTTTGGTAAAATTGAAGTTACTGGGAATCTTTGTTTTTCATGAATACTCTCACTTTCTAGTTTATAAACATAATAAAAAAATTCACACTCAATAGTTTCTTCTTTAAGAATATAATCTATTCCTATATTTAAATTAATATCATATACAAAAAAATTATCACTTCTTTCATCTCTTTTATAATGAGCCTCAAAAGAAGATTCCATTTTTCCCTTATTTTTATATATATTTGTTTTTCATTTAATTTGTTTATACTCATCTTGAACATACCTAGAAAAAATAGCAAAAAGAACACTAAACTTTTTTTCATCTAATTTATTTTCTTGTTCTTCTTCATAAGTCTTAACCATATAAAAATAATAAGAAATATATATAAACTTTATTATAATAAAACAAATATGATCCTCACAAAAATACCTACTTCTCTGGGAAGTATGAAAAAGAACAAAGGCTGTGAAAAAGCGCCGGATGAAATTATAAAAGAATTAAAAAACATAGAAGTGAATGAATCTTTAAGAGAAATAAAGTATGAAATTTCAGAAGTAAAAATTTCTTCTAATTTAGATGAGACAAACAGGAACATAGAAAAAGCAGAAGGAGATATTTTTATTGGAGGTGATCATTCAATAACCTACTCCTTGTTCAAATCTTTAAAATCAAAAAACAAGGCATTAATGATATTTGATGCCCATGTTGATTTGGACAATTATACAGAAACACCGACGCATGAGGATTTTCTCAGGAAGTTAATAGATGAATCCCACTTAAGCCCAAGCAATTTGATAATAATCGGAGCAAGAAAGATATGGAAGAATGAATTATCTTACATAAAAGAAAAAGATATAAGGGTTATAACAATGAAGCAATTGCTTGAAAATGGCATTGAAGATACCTGTGATACAGTAATGGAAAATTTCAGGCAGTTTGATGAATTATATATAAGCATAGACATTGATGTTCTTGATCCTTCAGTAGCTCCAGGAACTTATTACACAGAGCCTAATGGTTTGTTATTGAGTCAATTATTATATTTTTTAAGAAGATTAAGGTTATTAAAAAATATAAAAAAAATAGACTTGGTTGAAGTAAACCCAGATATAGAAAAGGATTTAACTGTAAAAACGGCAGTCAAGATAATAACTGAACTAATATGAGACTTTTTATTGCGATAAATTTGCCAAAAGAAATTAAGGATTATTTATTCAGTTTAGAAAAAGAATTCAGAGATTCTGGAAAGATAAATTTTGTCTATAAAAGTAATTTGCATTTAACTATAAAATTTTTAGGGCAGGTAGGTGAAAATAAATTAAAGGAAATAAAGGAAAAATTGAGCAATATTAAATTCAAACCTTTTGAAGTTTATTTAAATAACACAGGAATCTTTCCAAATAAAGATTTCATAAGGATTTTATGGGTTGATTTAATACCAAAGGACAAAGTGATAGAATTAGCGAAAAGAATTGATGAGCAGTTAATGGAATTTTCAGAAAAACAGGAATTTTCAGCCCATATAACATTGGGAAGGGTGAAATTCTTAAAAAACAAGCAGGAATTCCTTAAAAAATTAAGCTTAAAGATAAAACCATTGAAATTCGGAGTTAAATCTTTTGAGCTGATGAAAAGTGATTTATCAAAAGATGGTCCAGAATATACAATTTTAGAAACATATTCTTTAGAGTGAGAATATTTATTAATGAATTAAACAATTTAATCTCTTTAATGAATATTACAAACTTAGAACAAAGAACAGATTCTCAAGCAGGAATTAAAATAATTGAATCATGTTTAATGCAAATTAAAAATTACGAGGATTTTCAAAGTAGAAAAGGAATATTACTTGAATTTCTCAAAAAAGAATATCCCTATATAAAAATAATAGATAAAATGGCAATTATAGATATGATATCTAAACAATTAGAAGATTATGAATATGATTATAAGGTTTTAACAAAAGGACCTAGTACTGTATTTAGTCATCCATTTGTAGCAGAAAGAAAACCAGAAGTTATACCTCAACTATTAAAATTGATAAATGAAAGAGAAAAAGAATATATCGAATATTTAAATCAACGTTATTCTAATATTCCTGATCAATGACTTTCTTGATATTTTCAGCTTTTTTCTTTCCTATTTTCTCAACTTCTTTTAATCCATCTATGTCAGCATTAAAAATATTCTTGACAGACTTGAAATTACCAAGCAAAGATTTGCTCAAGTTAGGCCCAACCCCAGGCAGGCTTTGAATTATATATTCCTGCTGCTCTTTTAATGTAAGGGGTTTTCTCTCGCTTCTCAAATAAATACTTTTCAAGTCAGGATCCTGCTCTCTTTTTGCAATTATTTTAAGAATTGCTGCAGTATCTTTGATATTCTTTGAATAGATTATTGGTATGTTATAGCTGATTGCAATGCTTGCTAACATTCCTCTTATGGCATTAGGATGAATATTCCTTAAGGAATAAATATCTTCTTCTCCCTGAATTATCAATAAAGGAATCTCAAAATTCTCTCTTAACAACTTAAGCTGCTTGATTAGCCTTCCATCAATAATGGAGTTTATGAAATCCTCCTTGGTTTTTAATTCAACACCAACCTTATCGCTTAAAACAAAATCTCCTGCTTTTAAATCCTTTAACTCAACATCCAATTCCAAATCCTTTAGTTCATTAACAATTCCTTTTTCTCTGTGGTCAACAATTATCTTTAGTTTGTCATTATTTCCAAAATTTTCCAATGTTGGTTGCTTATCAAGTGAAATCTTGTCATTAATTCCTTTAAGCAGTTTATACATCTTCTTTTCCTTGTTGAAAGCTGTCCAGTGGCTTGCTTCGTCTTTTGTGTTCTTTGCAATCAAAATGACAATTCTCCCCTTGCTCTGTCTTCCTGTTCTTCCTTTTCTTTGGATGTATCTTATAGCAGAGGGTATTGGCTCATAAAACAAGACTAAATCAACTTCAGGGATATCAAGGCCTTCTTCTCCGATATTTGTCGAGATTAAAACATTGAATTTATTTTGCTTAAAATCTTCTATTATCTTGATTTGCTCTTTTTGCTTCATTCCCTGTCCTTCTTTTTTTTGCTGTCCGATAAAAATGCTGCTTTTAATTTTCATATTAGTCAATTCCTTCTCAACTAATTTTGCAGAATCCCTGTATTGCGTGAATATTATTACCTTAACATCATCATTGATTAATTCTTCAGAAACAATTTTTTTTAGTTCATCCATTTTTGGATGCTCTATGCTCTCTTCATAAAGAGCCTTGCATTTTATGTAAGCTGACTTGAAATTAATGTCTTTTACAATTGCTCTAATAGCCTTGACTTGAGTGTTCTCACTACTCTCAAAAATTCCATTCATGTATTTATATAGGCTGCTTATTCCCTGGCTTTCCAATAATTCAATGGCATGACTTATCTTGATGCATTGTGCAGTCAAGCTTATTCCATCCCATAACCTAACATCTTTATGACCCTCAGAGATTTTTCTGTGAATTCTTGCTTGTAAATCTAATAATTGCCCTTTACCAACCATATCTTGAGAGCTTCCAATCAAGCCCCATCCTTTTAATCTTTTCATTCTTTCTCTTAATGCATCAATAAGGAATTTTCTTACTTCCAAGAATTTAGAAGGCAATTCTATCTTAATCCAGTCAATCTTGACTTCCTGCACATATGGCTTTACATCAATGTCATCATTGCTTCTTATTTCTATTTCCTCAATAAATGCATTCTTTCTTATTTCATCAATCTTTGCCTTATCGCTTCCAGGAGAGGCAGTCAATCCCAAAATCCTTGGATATTGAGATTCTTTCATAAATTCTTTGGCAACAAGAACATAATCATAATTCCCAACACATTTATGAACCTCATCCAACACCAACAAGGAAAAATTCTTTAAGTTGATTTTTTTATTTGTTATGTCATTAGCAACTATTTGTGGGGTAGAAAATATTATTTCATTATTTTCATATAATTCCTTTCTTAATTCTGGCTTTACTTCCCCTGTAAAAATTTCCATCTTTGCATCTATGTGCTTCTTGAATGTGTTCCTATGCTGCGCAACTAAAGGCTTTGATGGTGCTAAAAATAATATCTTGGAATTTCTGAAGTTATTTAATCTGTTGACAGCCAACATCATTGCAATAGAAGTCTTTCCCAATCCTGTAGGTAATACAACAAGTGTATTCTTAGTCAATGAAGTATGAACTATGTTTTCCTGGTACAGTCTTGGTTTAAAGTCCTTGATTTCAAACATATTCTCTATAAACAATAAAGATTTATAATATTATTTATGGTTTATACTCAAACTTAAAGAACCACAGCATCATAACAAAGAAGGCAATTATTATTCCAAATATTAACAGTAAAATTAAACTGATTTTTCCAATAAACAATAAAAATATCAAAGCAAATACCAAGAAGAATATATAAAGAGTTTTGTTATTGAATAATATCTTGCTTCCCAATAATCCATGTATTGGCAGTAAATTCCAGAATACAAAATAAGCATTTATTAAAACTCCTTCATTGATATTCAGCCACATGAAAATCACCATTAAAATCAAGTTAGCAACCAGTGCCCAGAAATAAATCAGGGCTTCTTTATTCTCATCCAGATAAAATCCCTTTCCAAATCTCGGAATTCTTTTTACAATTATAGTTGAAACAGCAGTGAAATAAAAAGTTCCATAAGACAAAAGCATAAAAAACAATCCAACAATGGTGCTGAAAGGAATATACTTAACTTTAAATCCAAAAATATTCCAGTCAAACTTTTCCTCGATTCTTGCGCCAAGAACATTGATTTTCAAGCCTTTCATGCTGACAATGCTTAACTCAGCATCCTGGCTTAAGGAATTAGCAGCCAATTTAGCTCCAACCATATGCGCTAACATTGTTATAACAACTAAAATGAAAATTGAAAATAAATTATAAATCCAGTGGCTAAACACAAAAACATTGCTTTTGTCATTGAATCCAAATATCAAGGTTAAAATAACAATGATCCAGATGCTATGCTTCAATTCCCTTGATGATATCAATGATTTCAAACTCATGCCCTGCTCCCACAACAGCGAATATTTTCTTATCATTATACTTGCTCATTAGTTTATATAAGTTTTTTGCCATAACATCATTTCTTTCCTTAATCAAAACTTTGTATATCTCTGGATACTTCTCCTTAACTTTATTAATAATTTTGTCAATAACCTTCTTTGAAGGAACTTTTCTTATGTCAAACATTTCTATGTCTCTTTTCCCAAAAATTGCTCTTACTATGTCCCAAATAAACCTAAAAACAACCTTAACTGTTATAGCCTTGCTTAATTTCTTCATTGTTATGTTAATGTCCTGGTCAATCAGGCTTATTTTTATGTTATTTTCCTTTGCAAGCTCTATTGCTTTCCTCATCTCGCTGCCAGGCTTTACTCCAACAATCCTGCCTAGTTTCTTCTCTACATAAGCCCCTACCATATTAATCAAGAAAGCCTTAATTCCTAATTGTAAAATATCTTTAAAAGAAGCCTTAGTCTCCTGAGTTAAGGCATAAAACCTCTTGCTGTCAAGCTCAATAGCTATTATGTCTGGTTTGCTCTTTAATACAAAATATTCTACCTTATCCACGCTTTCCTTGGAAATATGTGATGTCCCCAATATATACAAGTTTTTATAGCAATTCATAAAAAAAGGGAAATATTTAAATATTTAAATCATTTCAAACAATATATTAATGGAGGTAGTAAAATGTTAAAAACAAAAAGAATTTCTGAAATATACAATATGAGGGTCTTTACAGATGATGGTGCTTATTTTGGAGATATAGAAGAATGCTTAATCTCTGGAAATAGGGTTCATGGCTGGCGTATAAGGGCAACAAAAGGCTCAGCTCTGACCAAAATATTAGGCGGTGCAAAAGGGGTGATTATTCCTCATCAATTAGTCAAGGCTGTAGGGGATGTTGTAGTCATAAATAAATCTGCAATCCCAAGTTATGATGGGGAAGAACAGGAATAATGGTCTCTCCGTTAGGAAAAGCTGTTGAGTTTTTAAGGGACTTTGGATTATTTGATGTAATCCTGCCTTTCCTTCTTGTATTCACAATTACCTTTGCAGTCCTTGAAAAGACAAAAATTCTTGGCACAATAAAAATTCATGGCACAGATGAATACATGCCGAATAAAAATCTTAATTCAATGGTTTCTTTTGTTGTGGCTTTACTAGTTGTTGCTACAGCAAACATTGTAAGAGCCATAAATGAATCCTTGCCAAATATTGTCTTGTTACTGGTTGCTTCACTAAGCTTCTTAATATTAATAGGAATATTTGTAAAGGATGAATTAAATTTTGCAGAGAAACATAAAAATTGGAACAGGGGGTTCATAATTATTATGTTCATTGGGGTAATACTAATCTTTTTAAATGCAATTTACATGACAGTAGCAGGGCAAGAGATGAGTGTCCTGGAATATTTGATTGACTGGATAATCAAGAACTGGTCAGGAACAATATTCGGGGCAATAGTGGTTTTGATAGTTATAGTTGCTGCAATAGTATATATAACTCAAGGAAGCAAGCCGGAAAAAAAGGAGGGTAAATAAAAATGGTATTTTTTGGTGATTTATTTTACCAGTTACAGGGCTCTGGAGTTTACGAGTATATCCTGCCTTTCCTGTTGATATTTGCAATTACATTCGCAATCCTTGAAAAAACACAAATATTAGGCACAGGTAAAAAAAATATTAATGTGATAGTATCTGTGGTAATTGGCTTGATATTTGTAACTCAATTTTCACTGGTTTATACACTGAATAGTTTCCTGCCTAAAATTTCATTGTACATTGTAGTTGCTGTAATGGCTATGATATTATTTGGAATATTCGGAGCTAAAGTTCATGAAGGTTTGGGAGGGATAGGACTAGTTATTGCAGCAGTTATATCTCTAATTGCAATATACTGGGGTTTGTCTCCAAGTTTAGGATTTCAACTGCCATACTGGGTGCAATATAATTGGGATGTGATAATAGCAATTCTCATCATAATAATAGTTATAGCATTAGTTACAGGAGGATCCGGAAGGGATAAAGTAAAACTGACAGATGTTGGTGAAAATATAGCTAATGCTTTATTCAAAAGATAAAAAATGGCAACATTGCTTGACTTAACAATACTACAATATCTGACTCCATTATTTACATTTCTTTTTATTTTGATTATTTCTTATGCAATCCTTGATAAATTCAAATTATTAGGAAGTAATTTTGCTCCAAAGGCAATAGCGGCATTCTCTATAGCAATGATATTCATATTCTCAACACGTATGGTAAAAATAGTGAACATGGCAACGCCGTGGTTCATATTGATGATAATATTTGGTTTCTTTATAGTTGCAATGCTTATGTTCATAGGTGTAAAAGAGGAATCAATATTCAAGACAGTGAAAAGCGGCAGTGTTGTCTGGCCAATAATTGTTGTAGCTTTGATTATATTTATAATAGTGATAGTCAATGCATTTCAGGATGTGCAATCTCCTTATGGGGAAGGTGATGATAGAACAAGAACAACAGAAGGTCTTAGAGCCCTAGTGCATCCAAGATTATTAGGGGCATTATTCCTGTTATTAATGACAACTTATGCAATAATGTTTATATCCCAGGGATTTATTAAAACTTAATTATTTGGTTTTTGTTTTTATTTTCTCAGTTATCCTGGAAAGTTCTTTTATGTTTTCTGTCATAGGCTGCAATATCTTTTCAAACACTTTCTCCAGGGCTTTCATTTCATTGTTAATATTAAGTATATTTTCATTGTACTCGCTAACCTTGCCTAAAACAGCTTTCTGCAGATTTGCAAAATGATTTTGTGTTCTCATGATTTCCTGCTTTATTGCAGTTATCTCTCCATCCATTTTATCTTTCCATAGCCTGATATCTCCAACCTTGCTCATCAAGTCATCCCATTTTTCCTCAACAACGCTTTCTGCTATTTGCTGAATGTAATCTGTAGATAATTGTGGCTGCTGAAAACTCTGCTGAAATGATGGAGCATTATAACTTGGAGCATCATAAGAAGGTGGCTCTGGTACCTCAAAAGATGGAGAAGGTGCCTCTTCCATGCCTGAAGATGGAGCATTACCTGGAGAGGGCATTTCAAACTGATCTAATTCATCCAAAGGATTGCCGACAGGAGCAGGAGGTGGTTGTGTTCTGCTCTGGTTTATGGCATCATAAATGTCCTGATTGCTCTTTCTTTTTTGATTTTCTATTTTTAACACCTCTTTTCTCATTGATTAACTTCAAGACTTCTTCTTCTGTGACAAAATTAAAAGGGTTCCACATATTAATATACTTTTCTAAAACCTTGAAATGCTCCTTTCTTGCAAAATTCTGCAACTCATTTAAGACATGTCTCAAAGCATCCTTCATCTCAAAAATATCCTTCTTCAAATCCTTTATCTCAGAATCCAGGACTTTTATGTCATCGCTTAATCTCTTGTATTCATTAACCAGATTTTCATTGATCAATATCATTCTGTCTCTCAAGCTGTCATACTTAGATTCAAGAATTCTTATCCTATCGCTTACATCATCCTGCATTAGTATTAATGAATTTTACTTAAATAAAAACGTTTCTATATCAAAAATCTTTTATATAAAACAAACAGTTAATTAATATGCTTTTCAACAAAAAAGTCCAGCCAGGAAGCCATGAGATAGAAAAGCAGGGCAATGCAGATGTTCTAAAGATATATTGCCAGAATTATCCTTATCTTCCTTCCATAGAAGACAATGCTATAGGCATGGCTCATGTCATTGATAAGCTCGTTGAAATTCCATCAGCGCAGAAAATAATTCTTGTTGACAGGAGAAACTATGAATATGATTATGAGCAGACAAGGATGCTATCAGAAATAGCTAGTTTGTATAAATACCTGATAAAAGACAGAAAAATATTGGAATTAACATCTTCAGATTATTTCAGGGTTAATTTGCAGTCATTGATAATTAACACATTGAAATCAGATCCAATAGGGGTTTATGTTGAATTAAAGAGATTAATCAGGGATGAAAAAATTAAGATTGAAAACACAGAATTTTCAAATGAAATAAATATAAGAACGGGTTATCTCGAGTTATTAACTAAACTATTAAGATTATTTGAAAATACAAAATTGATTTCCTTGGCAAAACCCTATCTTGCTGGTCATGAATTTGGAACAAGAGAAGTCTACAAGCAGATAATAAAACCTTCTATAACTCCTGACTTTATGTTCACAAGATTAATGGCTCAGCCACCTTTGCATTCTGAGGAGATAGATGCATATTCAATTGGAAAAACTGAGATTAATATTTTTAAGATTCCTGATCAGATTCAATACTTGTATCATGTAACCCCTCCTGAATTCAAGATATCAGAGGACAAATATGAATTAATTGACATAGCAAGAAATGCTTTAGCAGAGCATAAACCCCAAAAAGATGAATTAATAGATCCTGAAAGAATGAGGCAAACCTTCTACAATATTGGAAGAGACTTGATTCAAGAATTGGCAGAGCATAAATTCATGGAATTAAAATACAAGGAATTAAATGAACTTGCAGAAATTTTAGTAAGATACACAGTTGGTTTTGGTCTTATAGAAATTCTTCTTGAAGATCCTAAAATCCAGGATATAACCATCAATGGTCCGATAGGTGAATCACCAATGTTTATTGTTCACGAAGATTATCATGAATGTATAACTAATTTCTATCCAAGCAAAGAAGACGGTGAATCATGGGCTTCTAAGTTTAGGATTCTCTCAGGCAGGCCATTGGATGAAGCAAATCCGGTTCTTGACACAGAATTAATATTGCCTAAGGCAAGAGCAAGGGTAGGGATAATGGGCAGACCATTAAGCCCTGTTGGATTGGCATTTGCCTTCAGAAGACATAGGGATCAGCCATGGACATATCCTTTATTTATTAAAAATAAGATGTTAAGTCCTTTGGCAGCAGGATTGCTAAGTTTTATCGTAGAAGGAAACAGATGTTTAATTTTTGCAGGAACTAGGTCAAGTGGTAAAACGTCGATTCTGGGTTCTACTCTTGTTGAAATAATGAGGAAGTACAGAATACTAACAGTAGAAGATAGCGTAACTGGTGATTGTGAAATATTAGTCAAAAAGAATAACAAAATCGAAAGAACAACAATTGGAAGAATTATAGATTCATCCATTTCAAAAGATGGTTGTTGGTATAACCTATCAAGTCATGAAATATTAGGAAATAATGATTGTTTTGAGATATTATCAATGGATAAAAAAGGTAAGATTAATTGGATTAAACCAACTAAATTAATAAGGCACAAAATAAAAAAACCAATATATAAAATAACTACACGCACAGGAAAGATAATTAAAGTAACTGAAGATCATTCTTTATTTGGACTTGGAAAAAATGCAAAAATTATTGAAACTAAGGTTAAAGATTTGAAAGAAGGAAGTTATATACTAACCCCAAAAAAATTACCGTTTAATTATAAAATAAAAGAATCAATAAATATAATAGATTACTTAGAAAAATTAAATAAAGGATTTTTTGAAGGAGAAGTTATAAAAGAATTTAATAAAAAATATAAACATGAAATAATACAATTATCTAAAGAGCATAGATATAGTAAATCAATGAGAAATGTTTGGTTTAGAAAAGGCATACTTCCCATTAAGATTATTAAAGATTTAAATTGTTTAGGATATAATATTTATGAATTAGAAAGAGCAAATTTTAAAGTATCATCAAATTCAAAAAGTCTTCCAATAAAGATTCCATTTTGTAAAAATTTATTGACTTTTATAGGATTATGGTTAGCAGATGGTTGTTATGATAAAAATTCAGTAATATTATCTGTTGTAGAAGAAGAAAATAGAAATATTCTCAGAAATTTAGCAAATAAATATAAATTTAACATAAAAATGCATAGTGATACTTTTTCATTAATGATAAATTCAAAAACTTTTAAGTATATTATGTCAGAAATTCTTGAGTTAAAAGGAAATGCTTATATAAAAAGGATTCCAAATTGGGTATTTAATTTATCTAAAATACAAATATCATACATTTTAAAAGGTATCTTTAGTGGGGATGGAACAGTAACAAATAAAGAAATATCAATAAGTCTCTGTTCCAGAAAATTACTTGAAGATATTCAAACTCTTTTATTACAATTTAATATTTTACTAAGAATAGGAAATATATATAATAAAGATAAAACTTACAGTTCAAGAGTTTCAAGCATTAGAGAATGGAAAATATTTAAGGATTTGATAGGGATTTTACCAAAACACAAAAAAGATAGATTAAATATTCTTTGTTTAAAAGTATCTACACATGAGCCAACCAATAAAATACCTTTAGTTATAGAAGATAAGATAGAATTATGTAAAATATTAAAGAGTTTAAATAGCAATGATTATACCAAAAGGAATAGTGCTATAGGAATAAATAAATTAACTTCTTCCTTACAGCAATTAAATTTTAAAAATGAATTAATATCAAATCTAAAAATATTATTAAAATCAGATCTATTTTTTGATCAGATAAGAAGTATAGAAATAGATGAAAATTTTGGAGGTTATGTTTATGATTTTTCTGTTCCAGAATGTGAAAGTTTTATTACAGGAAATATTATAGCTCATAACACTGAAGAATTACCCATAGATGCATTAAGGAAATTAAATTATAACATTCAGCCAATGAAAGTCAGATCTGCATTGACAAAGACATCAGCAGAAATGGAGGCAGATGAAGGCATAAGAACAAGCTTAAGATTTGGGGATAGTGCATTGATTGTAGGTGAGATCCGAAGTTCAGAGGCAAAAGCATTATTTGAAGCAATGAGGATTGGTGCATTGTCAAATGTTGTGGCAGGAACGATTCATGGAGCAGATCCTTATGGTGTTTTTGATAGGGTTGTAAATGATTTAGAAGTTCCAAGAACCAGTTTCAAGGCAGTAGATATAATTGTTGTCTCAAATCCAATAAGAAGTGCAGATGGATTGCATAAGCAAAGAAGAATTCTTTCAATATCAGAAGTAAGAAAGCATTGGGAGGATGATCCTCTAAGGGAAAAAGGTTTTGTAGATTTAATGAAGTACAATGTAAAAACAGATATGCTAGAGCCGACACAGGATTTGATTAATGGGGATTCAGAAGTAATAAAAGAAATAGCTGGCAATGTAAAAGAATGGATAGGCAATTGGCAGGCAGTATGGGATAATATTATGCTAAGGGCAAAAATAAAGGAAACTTTGGTTGATTATTCATTAAAATTAAACCAGCCATCAATTCTTGAAGCAAACTTTGTTGTTGAAAGCAATGATATGTTTCACAGGATAAGTGATTCGATAAGGGAAGAGCTTGGTTATCTTGACTCAAAACGTATATTCTTTGAATGGCATGAATGGCTGAAAAGAGCTTTAAAGAAGTCAATACTTCAATAAACAAAATTTATATAAATTATCCTAAGATAGTATTATCATGAAAAAAGTGATATTTGCATTTATTTTGCTGATTTTGCTATCAGTTCCTGTATACGCAAAAACAATAGAAAAGGAATTGTCTGAAAAAGGTAATGTGGAAGTTCCGGGATATAATATAACTTTAATGCTGATAGGAAACAAGGAAAGATCAATAGTTGTCTGCGTGAATAATGAAAAAAGAATAATAGACAAAAGTAGCAAGTTATCTTTGGAAAATCTGAAAGTTGAGCCTTTGAGAATTTATCCGAACAATGTAAAATTAAAAATAACTTATTCCTGTGAGGAATGTATATGCAATGAATCATGCTCAAACAATTTATGTTTTCCCCAGCCAAAAGAGCAACAAATCAATGAATCACAAGGAACTCAGCAAAAAGTAATTCAGCAGGAAACTAATCAAAAAAATGATAATATTACAGCGATAAGTATAGCTCTAATTTTGATAGTATTAGCATTACTTATTGTACTATTGCTCAAAAAAAGAAAGAGGTAGATAAATGGATGAGGATATCCAGGATATTTTAAATAAATACAAAAAGAAAATCAAGGAAAATATTGAGGATGTAGATAATTATTCTCCTATCGATACTTTCTCTCAGGAATATCTTAGATTCAGGAAGGAAGCCCTGACAAAAAGATTGACAGCATATGAAACTTTATGCAATTCTTCTGAAAGAATCTTGAATATTCAGCCAAAGGAAAAGGATTACAATGAACTTCAAGCTTCTATAGAAACTTCTCATCTTAATATAACCCCAGCAGGATCCTATTCATTCTCAATATTAACAGCATTAATATTATTCTTGATAATGATTTTCATAAATGCAATGTCTTTTCTTTCAACAGGGGATTTAAATACAAACTTGATATTGCTGACATTGTTTGTCTTGTTGATAATTGTCTTTCTGATAAAACCATTGACAAACATTCCAAATTATATAGCAAGCTCCTGGAGGTTAAAAGCCTCCAACCAGATGGTTCTATGCATTTTATACATAGTGATGTACATGCGCCATACATCAAATTTAGAAAATGCAATAAAATTTGCATCAGAGCATATAGGTCCTCCATTATCTCTTGACTTGAGAAAAATTTTCTGGGATGTGGAAACAAGAAAATTCTCTTCAATGAAAGAATCTCTTGATAATTATCTAGAAGGCTGGCGTAATTATTCCTTGGAATTCGTTGAAGCATTTCACTTGATTGAGGGTTCATTGCAGGAAGCTTCAGAAGATAGGAGGGTAAGTCTCCTGGAAAAAGCATTGGAGGTTATATTGAATGGAACTTTTGAAAAAATGCTGCATTTCTCACAGGAATTGAGAAATCCAATAACAATAATAAACATGCTGGGGGTTGTACTGCCTATCCTTGGTTTAGTTATTCTTCCATTAATTGGTAGCTTAATGGGTGGCTCTGGAACAACAAAAATAATAATAATTTTCATCTTATATAACATATTGCTGCCAATAGTAGTTTATTTGTTTGGGATAAATGTCCTCTCAAAAAAGCCGACAGGTTATGCAGAAACTAATTTGATAGAGCAAAACCCAGAATTAAAAAAGTATAAGAATATAATAATAAAGATAGGAAATCAGGAATTATATCTTAATCCATTAATAATTTCATTGTTTGTTTTTTTAGTTTTCATGATAATAAGCTTAATCCCGATAATACTTTACACACTGCAAATTGATTTCATTTTTCTTGGAGCAAATTTCCTGGATTTCAGGCAGCAGAATGGTGCATTATGCCAGTATGAAAATATATGTTATGGTCCATTTGGTCCTGGCTCTGTTTTATTATCCTTATTCCTGCCATTGGGCTTGGCTTTGTCCTTGGCAATATATTATTCAACAAGAAATAAAAAACTTATAAAAATAACAGAAGAAACAAGGAAGCTCGAGATAGAATTTTCAGGAAGCTTGTTCCAGTTAGGCAATAGGATTGGAGATGGAATTCCGGTTGAATTAGCCTTCAACGATGTAGCCAAAAACATGAAAGGAACTCCAACAGGAAATTTCTTTGAATTGGTTTCATTAAACATCCAGAAATTAGGCGCTAACGTAAAAAGGGCAATCTTTGATTCAGAAATAGGTGCAATATGGAGATATCCTTCAAACATAATAGAAAGTTCGATGAAGATATTGATAGAAAGCTCAAAAAAAGGGCCCCAAGTAGTTTCAAAGTCATTGACTTCAATTTCAACTTACTTAGATAGGATTCATCAGGTTAATGAAAGATTAAAGGATTTGCTTGCAGAAACATTATCCAGTATGAAATCCCAGATTTCTTTCCTGACTCCGATAATAGCAGGCATTGTAGTTGGCTTGTCAACAATGATAGTAACAATCCTCGGGAAATTGTCAGCCTTGCTCTTAGAATCTTCTACACAAGGACAGGAATTAAGCCTAGGTGGAGTAGAAGCATTGACAGGATTGTTTGAAATTCCTAATATTATTCCAGTATACTTTCTACAGTTGATAGTAGGAATCTATGTAGTTGAGGTTGTTATAATATTAACATTCCTTGCAAATAGAATAGAATCAGGAAACAAGATTTCAGGCCAGTATAAAGCAGGCAAAAACTTATATGCTTCCTCAATACTATATTTCTTTGTGTCATTGATAGTCACGTTGATATTCACAGCGCTTGCAACAAACATAAACATAGGTGGAACAGTATGAAAAAAGGGGAATTCTCGCAGTTAATGATAATAATATTGATAATAGTCTTAATGGTTATGGTTTACCTTATAGTAATGGGGGTTCTGAAAAATGTTTTGCAATAAAAAAGGGGATTGGAGCAGTTTTAAAAATATAATTATATTATTATTAGTAGCCGCAATTTTAATCCCATTAACTTATATCATTCTTAATGAAGGCTCAAGAAGTGCAGATATAGCAGCTTGTAAAAATTGGGTAATACTTCAAAGCTCTACAAAAATAGTCCCTGGAGTAGGAGTGTTAATAAAAGAATTGAACATTCCATGCACAACATTTCAGGATAAAGCAAAAGGAGAGAAGTATGAAGTTTATGAAACAATAGCAAAAAGCATGTATGATGTGTGGAACATGTATGGTCGCGGTGAAATTGATTTCCTTACAGATAAAAGTTGGTTTGCTCAGTTTGATTCTAATGTATATTGCTTCATTGGTGATGAAATAAGTTTTGATGAGAATATAAAAATAAATAGCATGGATGTGAACGACTTTGAGGATTATTTAAGCCATAATTATCCAGAAAAAAGTGAATCAACATATTCAGAATTCTTCATGAAGGCTGAAAATTCTGATATAGATTTTGGTGATGGAACAATAGAGATAGATCCCTCGGAAAAACTATATATAATTTATGCAGTAGAAAAAAAATCCCCAAATGACTTAAAGGGAGTAGGTTTGAATGTATTAGAAGGAGTAGCACTTAATTTCTTAGGAATAACCTTATCTAAAAAAGCAATACCGGGAATAGGATCATTATCCACTAAAAAAGTATTTACAGGAACATTCGCACAGCCAAGAGCTCCTGCTGGAGGCACAACAATTGGAGGAAAATTCTATAAAGCTGGTCAGTTTATTCCAAAAAGTGCATCTACGACCCTTAGAGGTGCTGTAGGTAAATTAGGCACTGTTGGGTTAGTTGTGGGAACAATAGGCACAATTGCATATGTTACATCAGACCAAAGTATTATGATTCCTTCATTGCTTGTAATGCAGGGTAAAGATGTAATTGAAGCTGGATGTGAGGCTGGAATTCATTATAAACCTAAGTCAAAAAAAGAGGAATTAAAATTTAGAAATGAATAAGAAAGCGGATTTTGGATGGGAGCAAATAAGCAAGATATTATTGATACTGCTTGGATTGATAATTATAATAGGGATAATATTTTATCTAAAGGAAAAAGGTTATGATTTATATAAGGAAATAATTAGTATTTTCAAATTTTAACATGTGGGGAATAAGAAAAATAGCAGAAATATTATTTGTAATATTTGCATTATTTATAATTATATTTGTAATATTCGGATATGGTTCTCAGTTAAAAGAGAATATAATGAAATTCTTTGGGTTTAAAACAGAATCAGAGACAATTCATGAGCAGAATATCCAGGCACAAGAGGAATTCAAAAGTTTGGTAAATCATCTAGAAAAATGTCAAGAATCAAAAGATACTAATTGCGGTTGTACCTTCAATATAAAAAGATTTAATAAAAACCAGATGATATTATCAAGAACTACAAATCTGCAAGTTATAGATATTACAAACACAGAAAGGGATGAAGCAATTAAAAAGGTAAGTTTTGGAATTCCATTAGAAACATCAGATATTGAAAATACAAATTGTTATTTTAATGAAAAATTTGAAAAGAATAACGTTGATGTAGCAAGGATATTCTTTGATAAAGAGAAACCATATCTTCATACTTTAGGAAAATTCTTGTTTATTCCTTGGCAGGGCACAGTAAATTTAAACATAGATTATTCTTTATACAAAGACTCTAAAGGTAATATATGTTGGTTATCTGAAAAAGCTCAAAGCGTAAAAGAATGCCAATAGAAATATTTATATAGAACAATTCAATTATTTTAATTATGAATAAAAAGGGTGCAGAGCTTTCTATGAATGTTATTATCATCTCAATTTTAGTTATTCTTGTCCTGGTTGTCCTTGCATTCTTCTTCTTGGGGGGAACCTCAACTTTATTTAATAGAATACAAGGGGTGGGTCCTGACAGTTTAGATACAGCAAGAAGTGACTGCACAAGCAAGTGTCAATTTGCTCAAAGTATTAATCTAAAAGGTGAATCTTCTTATTGTAGAGTAACATTTAATGTGGATTCAAATGATGATAGAATAGCAGATGAAAAGCATCATTGCTGGTCAGATACTGTAGGGATTACATGCCCAGGTATAGATGAAATATGTAAATCAAGTTATGACGCAATAGAACAAATTGAATAAAATGTCCAAAAAAGGAGCTCTTCCTGTAGAGGTAATTGCGGTAACAATTCTTATTCTTCTTGTCTTGGTTGTATTGGCAATAACATTTAGGGAGCAGATAGCTCAATTACTCTCCTCCTTTGGCAATTTATTGAAAGGAACAAATGAAACCGTAAATACTATAAACATAAGCAAATTAGTATAATTATGAACAAAAAAGCAGGTGTGAGTATTTCTTTAAAATTCATAATTGGTCTAGTTATAGCATTGATGGCGATATGGATCCTTTTAACTGTTGTCAACAAATTTATAATTTGGGGCACAGGAAAAACAGATTCCCAAATAAATTATTTCAATGAATTAAATGAAAAGATAAATGCATTAGGAATAAATCAAGTAGAAACCCAGATATTTGAATTAAAGGAGAATTATCTGCTTGTTGCATTTAACAAAGAGGATACAGAAATAAATCTAAAAGATGTAAAGATCTATTCTGGAAATAAAGAGGATATTACAACAAAATTAAAGAAACCCCCATCATGTGAAATATGCTTATGCTTATGTAATACAGAAGATGATAAAATACTCTTTGAGGATGATTGTCTGCAACCACAGGATATTTGCATAAACCATGAAAAAAATATCATGAATGGCACAAATCCATTTTTCTTGTTTGAACCAGGAGTAAATAATCTGAAAATCAAGGATGAATTTGATAAGGTTGACATTAAATATGAATAAAAGGGGTGCTACACAAAAAATATTATTATATACTTTTTATTTAGTTTTAGCATTCTTGATAATTTATACAACAGCAGTTTACTTAAGTAATTACTTTAATGGTTATGAATTTTATAAGGACTTCATGGCAAAAGATATGGGATTGGCAATAGATACAATAAGTTTCAGCCCGGCAAAAATAGAAATGAATTATAATTCATCTAAAGAGATTATAGCTGAAAGCAGTAATCATAACTTAAGAATAAAACTAAAGGATTTAGAAGTCCCTAAACAATATGCTTTTATCTCAAAAATAGAGGATTTTTCAATAAAATCTAATGAAATAACAATAAAAAAAGATGGTCAACTAACAATAGGATAAAATGGATCTAGCAAAGGAATCAGTTTATTGGATATTTAGGATAATGATCATAAGTATTGTAATAGTAACATTAATACTTATCTTAGGTTCAATATCAGATTATAAAGTAGACATCAGTGAAATAGAATCCTATGTGATAAGGAACAAAATAATCTTGGATGAAAACTGTTTGGCATATA